>ENA-ORTF01000467-ORTF01000467.1-human-gut-metagenome-genome-assembly--contig:-NODE-467-length-53777-cov-18.713451_pt1 | contig 53777 bp, 80 predicted proteins | sample MGYA00241908_ERZ509180 | MGnify/ENA primary metagenome ERZ509180 (study PRJEB26280, sample SAMEA2338814) | human gut metagenome | biome: human gut; feature: human-associated habitat; material: faeces... | reverse complement strand
AAAAGCACCCAAGCCCAAAATCTCAGCATCAATATATGCTCGCAAGGTGGTGTCTTGTGCATCAAGTTGTCCTTTGGTTGCGGCATCAGTTGCATTCACACCATCGGCAATGCCGGTAATGGTGCCGCCATTTAGGTTCATGTCATAATAAAAATTTTTTTCTGCCATTTATTTTCTCCTATTTTATAATTAAATATCCGGTTATCGGTTTTGATGTTTCAATCATAATAATTCGTGTGCTTTCTAGGTTTTTAACCTTAATATCACATTCAATTTTCTTGAAAACATTGTCCGATAGTTTCTCAAAGACCTGCACGCTCGGATTGCTGATGTTGGTTTCAGCCTCAATATATCGCATGTCTGAAAATTCATATTTTGCACCTGTTAAGTGGTCAATCTCTAACAATAAAGGTGCGTTGTCCTTGTTCACAAAGATTGCGTAAAACTTTCCGGCTGCAATCTTTTCATCATCAAAAGTTACAATTTGTTGTGTCATTATGCTTTGTCCTCAAGTTTGAATTTTCCATCATCTACATTATAGACAAGGATTTTATTTGTTACTTCCTCACCGTCTGCTTTGACAAACTTTATCTCGTTGGTTTTTGAAAAGGCATCATCTAACGCCAATTTTGTGACTTCTGATAGTTCCTCAAACTCATAATCAAAACGGATAAGGGGGTTTGCAACAGTTGAAGTCTGCAAATAAAAGCCGTCATCTTTATTCGATTTGCCATAAAAGCGGTAGGTTTCATTTGTCTTTACGCTAAATGTAAACTTCGGGCTTTGAATGTTTTTAGGGGTTGTACGTTGTGCCTCAATCGTGGTCGCATAGTGCGAACCTGCCACTTCTGAGCTGTCAGACACTTTTTCAAGCCAAAATTCAACATTGTTAATCGTTCCTTGCTCGTTATAGCATTGCGCCTGATAGTTTATTGTTACAATGCCGTCAGCCAAGAACTTAATATCGCCTTGCGTTTTGTTTGGGTCTGTACTTCCGGCATCCGTCCAAGCGTTATCGTTGACAATTTTGTTATCACCACCACTGAACACCCCAACCGGCAGTTTTGTTTTTGTGCTGTTTACAGTGTAACGATAGCTTGCATATCCAGCAGGTACAGCAACAATGCTCTGATAAACATAATCAAGGTTGCGCAAATACTGCTCGCTGATATGCGAATTGTCGGTTATCATCACTCGGTTAAACCATGGCGTGATGTCAGCCTCTAAGTCTTTTAGTTGCAGAGTACTTGGCATTTGCGAAATGTGCTGGTACATTATTACAGCAATGCCTTTCGGATTGTCGGGAATGGTAAATGTTTTTGTCTGTGTGTGTTCACCGGAAACGACATCCTCGCTTATAAACATATTATCAGCAACGCTCCAACCTGCGGTAAACACAGGAGTTCCGTTGTTATAAGACAGCACGTGCGGCTTGGGAATAGGCATAACAGAGCCTGTATATTCCAGCAGGGAAACATCAAAGGCATTGTCTTTATCGGTAAGGGTTGCTTTGATAGCAATATTTTTTCCGCTTATGTTCCGGCTGTCGAACTCATCATAAAATTTCATAATATCCCACACCGGCAGGTCTTTGTTGTTGTCTTTTATAATCAAATGATAGTTATCCACCGCAACCTTGCAAGAGGTCGCCAAGTTTAAGAATGTGTTATCCCCCAGTTCCATTTCTCCGGTTATCTCAGTTTCTGCTTCTTGAAATAGCAAGAACTGCGCAAGATTAAGAGAATTAAAACCATAATAAACTGTGTCAAAACCAATTCTAAAGCCTGTGAAAGCCATAAACGACAATAAAGCAAGTCCTGAACTTTCGTCTTTTGTGATAGCCTGCAAACAGATTTGAGTGTTCGCTCCAACAGGGATAACTTCATCACTCGGAAAGCCCAACTCAATTCTTAAATGAACATTAGTAAATGCTTTTGCCTGAAATTCGCCGACATATAGCTCCGGCTTAATAACATCACCAGCCTTATAGTCAATCTGTGTCGCCATTGGCTGACCATTATTGTCTGTTAACGGCGTGTCGGTATCGTCAACAAGCTCTAACCTAATAAAGCCGTCCTGTGATACTGTGTTGTCAGTTCTTAAATTCGGCTCATAGTATATTGCAGCAATAAATGTCGTTCCACCGCTTATATTTGGGTCGTCTTGCGGGTCAACATCATCAACAACAAAAGATTTGTCTTGCATATTTGTATAAACAAAAGAACCGCCCTTAACTCTTATATCACCAAAGTAAAGTTTAGCGCGGCCATATTTGGAATTGATTAACTGGTCGTTGCCTAAACAAGCGTGTATTCCCTCATTATGCTCCTGCAATCCTCTTGAAAAATCGGCAATGCCGCCAAGGTTTGAAATCCGCAAGGACTTGTCCAAAGACTGGATTTTATCACTCGTGAAAGTGCGCCCCTCAAAATCGGTAAAGGTTGTGTTTGATGTGCCGCCGGTTTGAGCGTCCGGCTTTACTTTCAAAATGCCGTTTTCTTCCGTCACAGTTGCTTTTTCAAACTCAATAGAGTTAATGCCAATATGCGTGTTGCTTTTATCATCAGATATGGCAAGGCTGAAATCGTGCGTTGTTTCGTGTGGGTAAAATTCCCAATTTGAATTGTTAGCAATAGGCAACAAATAACCGACATAGCCGGTATTAGTGATTGTCAAAGAAGTGGACGCTCCGTTTATATGGTCTGCACCGTTCGGCTGTAAAATCAAAGTCGGGTTTGATATTCCGCTTGCCGGTATAACTTTAATCATTATCGTTTTATTTTGTGCTATCGGTGGCAAAATTTGCGTTATTATTTCATTGTCTGTATTGAACTGATAAGCAAGCACAAGCGTTGTTGCCGTAAATGGTGCTTGTGTTAAGTCCACCGCTCCGACTTCTTCAAAATAATTTGCCTCAAATAATGTCCGTACTTCGTCAGGCGTTAAACCGCCACCAGTGCGCCCAGCCATATCTTTATAAGCATTTGTTAGCTTTATTTTCTCAGATAAATCAGAGGTTAAAACATTGTTAAGGCTTGTTTCTGCTTTGTTGCCTAAATCTCTTGCAGTATCAACCAAAGTCGTATGAGATGGCGTCTTTTCAAAAGCCGTTTCTAAGTCCGCCACATCAACATCCGACAAGTCTTTACTTGCCTTTGTGCCGATTGCGGCTGCTTGCCTTTGCAACTCTTTTCCACTATCTGTGGCTTGAAACTTCTCATCAAACTTATCAAGGTCAACATCTGCCAAGTCATTACTCAAGCTATTTTTAACAGCAGAATTATCAAGTCTGTTATCAGCTTTTAGAGTTTGCAGCTTATCCCTTAATTGTTCTGGTGTATCATCTTCGCTCACACCAATAGATGATAATTTAGCTTTAAGTGCCACATCATCAGAATTGGAAAAATCTTTATTAAGTTTCAAATCCAACTCTTTTTCAAGTTTCTTGTAACTAGGTAAATTGTTTGGAGTTGATTGAGGATTATAAGCATCATTCTTTATAACCTCATATTCAAGTCCTATGGCATAGGATATGTTTGTGTCATCAATTTTAAGAAATAATTTATTAACACCAAATGCTGTTGTAAGCATCTCAGTGAATGGGATTGTCACTGTGCCATCAGCAGAATTTATCACTATGCCATAGTCTTGGTCACCAGGCTCAAGATGATAATTTGCAGTATTGCCATTATAAATTACAGCCAGAGAGATTTTAGCGGTATCTGCAATTTTAATGATTTTACCGTCTTGGTCAAATGAGCATACCAATTCAGTGTCACTTGAACCTTGTACCAATTTTTGAGTTAATTTGTTGTTTGTTTCTTGAGTTTTTAATTGAATGTGAAATTGTCTTTTTTGCAGCATGGCTGTTTTCCTCTTTTGGAATATATTTTAATAATATACCAAAAAGAAAAACATATGCGTCAAAAATAGGTATTATTTGCCAGCAATCACAAAAATGTATAAAAGAACAGAAAACAGAACCATGGAGAATAACATATTCACCCCCATGCCAATGATAAGAGCAAGCAAAAAATTTCTGCCGTCTGTGTGTACAATGTTTATGTCTCTGGCATTGGCTGCATTTACGCCACCAGCACCAGAATTATCTCTTCTGCCATTTCCATTGCCACTCTGGTTATTGCTTTTCGCACTCATTAAAATACTCCCTCAATTTTCTTACAGCTCTCATAAAAATATTCGAAACAGACTTTTCACATTTGCCAACTTCTTGACTGATTCTCGGATTATAATATTTGTCGGCGATTTTCATCAAGAATATTTCCATTTCTTCCTCAGTCAGTTCATTCTCGCAAACTTCTTTCAGCTTACTTTTCCGCATATTCCTGCATTTGGTTTTAACATCTTTGACTGAACCTCTCGGCATAATAACCTCTGCAAAAATTAGCCTTCCGAAATCTTTTTAATCGCAACTGCAATACCATATCCAACAACCGTCATAAATCCAATAATAACTGACTTCACAAAAATCTCCTTGGCAATCTCCCAAGTTCTTTCACAGTTGTCATTACCACTTCTTGCCCAATTAAAAACATCTCTTAATTTGTGAAGCCCCTTCTCTGTGGCTGGGTCAATATCAGTGATGTTTTTAATTTGCTGGTAAATTTCCTGCTTTGTTTCCTCTCTGGCTTCTTTGACTGCCTGTTTAATTATCAGTTGAATCTCTTTGTTTGTCATCAGCTATCTTCTCTCTATTCAGAATTGTTTTATATATTATAGTTGAAGTAAATGAAAAAAACAATAAAATTTCTACAAATATAAAAAATTGTCGTGCCACGAAGCCTAAGATTTGTCCATCTGTTAATCCCAAATCATCAAGCAGTGAGAAGAAAAAAGCCGAGCACCAGTGAATTGCCATGGCAAGAAGAAACATTTTCAAAGTTGAATTTTCTTTCTTTGCCAAGTGATAAGCAGCAACTGAATAAACCGCTATGATAAATCTGCAATTATTGGCAAACACATACCAAGCCAAATCTCCATCCAAAAAATAATGGGTGTATGACAAGGCATAGCAGCCAATGATTGCAATCAAAATCTTCATCACATTAATTCTTTGACGGAGTCGGCTTTTTAGGACTTCTCATAGATGATGTGCCAGAGGGCTTGCATCTTTTTGATGGAGTGGGATTCTTCGGACTTCTTAAAGAATTCTGTGATGTAGGTTTTGAACCAGCTTTTGCCATAGTTTTATCTCCTTTAATGTTATTGTGGAAGGCGACACTGGAATTGAACCAGCCTAAAAGGATTTGCAGTCCTCTACATAGCCGCTCTGCCAATCGCCTGTCATAATAAATATAATAATAATTTTGATAAAAGTAAAATGATTTTAATTGGCTATTTTTGTGATGTAGTATAACCCACAACCGAAGATAAAGCCAACTACAACTTCACTTATTTGAGTTGGTGCTCTGCAGAATTTATGCATCCGGCTAAAAATCCAATTTTCTCTTTCCCAAAGAGTGTGATTAAAAGCATAAACTGGACTTACCAAAGCACCAATCAAAACAAAAACTGGTGACAAAAAATATAGAGCAGCCATCGGACAGGTATATCTCATTCCCATGTACATAAAATCATACAAAAATCCATATTTGTGTTCATTGGCATCCATTTTATTAAACAACCAATCTAAGGGTGTGTGATACCAACGTTCATTATAACGTCTGATGGTTGTTTCATCTGGCGTTCCTCTGCCAATATCAAAGCAAGCACCATGTCCTCTGCTCCAAAATTGGAATTGTAAATAACAAGTCAGAGCCAAAGAAGCAGCTGCGCCTTGCCAACTCTTAAAACTGCATAATAGCAAAAACATTGACAGCATCATGACTATGGTTTGCACACCTCTGTTTTTTAACAGAGGATATTGCTCAAGACAACCGCCGTACCAACGCCGGAGGAATCCCCACCATAAGCCATAAACAATCATGAATAAATATTCCATATTACTTCTCCACAGGATAAGGATAACGAGCTTTGATTTACTCAACCTTAGTTTCGATCTTATCCAACAAAAAGTTGTTGTTAAATCACTTCTTTGGCTTCCGACAGCACGCTATCGGAATTATTTGATTCTTCTCGCACCAATTTATCTTGTTAAGCTCTTCTTCGCTCTTGGCTTCTTCTATTTTGGCTTTTAATGCTGTTGCTTTTTCATGACAAGTATTTGAATGTTGCGCTAATGCAACGACCAAGCCGACCAATTCTTGAGCCGTCAAATCAATAGTGCTATTGTCTTGGCAAGTCCATGTGATTGTTGCACCTTCCGGTGCGAGAGCCATTGCCTGCGCAGCCATTGAAATTCTTTGAGCGGAAATTTGGTCGCTGTCAAAGGTTTTGCCAAGATATTCAAAACCGCCTTGCTCGGCGGCATCACGAGCTTGGTTGATTTCAGCACACTTTTTGGATTTTAATTCGTCAAGTGTTGGTGTGGGTATTGTAACAATTTTATACTGTCCACCGCCTAAGTCTTCAATGGTCGTGCCTTTGTTTTCGCTTACAAATTTGTAGGCTTCGTCATATTGACTTAAATCAAAAATATCATTTATCTGCATTGTTTACGCTCCTTGTCCAATAGCTATCCAACCTATATTCATGTTTTTATCTTGACCATTACAAGCTACAAAAGATGTTGTTGTTTTATTACTAATACCTCTTGTACCTGAGCTGGTAAGCGTAGAACCATCTTGGTCTAACCAATTTACAATATATTTTGTATCTTTAAAAGGTTTTATTAAAGTTACAGTTTTCGTGCCATCCGCACTAACAGTAAGACCAATTCCACCTTGTTCAAGCCAACCACTCTTATACTTTCTGTACCAAGAACCATCAGAGTTTACTTTGCTTTCCACAATATAATCAATATTTCTTGATACATTGCTTAAATCTGTGTTAGCCTTGCCACTGAGAGCCGTCATAAACTCTTGAGCTTGTGCAACGCTTGCCTCAACTGCGCCGGTGTAAAGAACAACATAGGCACGATATACAACGTGGTCTGGTTGAACCTTTGCACCGTTTTTGTAGGTTGATGATGAGCGGGAGGCATCGAATGTTGCATTATAAAACAATACTATATTACCTCCGTCTACAGCATGAACACTTTTTCCACCCCTTTTAAAAGCTCCAGTTACTACAGCTGTATTATTATAATTACCAATGGTACCGACTTCGCCTTTTACATTCGGCAAACTCTCTGCACCAAACATTGACGGAGCTTGTCCTGCTTTGATGTAAACATCTTTCAGCATAGGAACTTTGAAACGCTCATTAGCCGTATCAAGTCCAAAGAAACCGCAAGAGCCGTTAGCTGATACTGTGCTGTCAAACTTACTTACAGTCGTGCTTTGCAGCTTCCCGTCAACCAGCATCTGGTAAACATCAGGGAATTGTGCTTTTGTGTATAAAGCACCATCACACCATGCGCCACCATTAGGAACATCTGTCCGAGATGTGTATTCAATGTCGCCGATATTGCCAAATGAACTCTTTACAGTGCTGTCTGCATATTCAAATTGGTTGTTGGAGTTTACCACAAGGAATTTACCAGGTGGAATATTATTGACTGCATCAGCGACAGATTCCAAATATTTTAATTTTTGGAACACTGCGTCTTTTTCATAATTTATATTTCCGCCATCTACAACTTGCGGCACAGCTTCTTGATAACCATTATCAATCTGTGCTTGTGTATATGGTGTTTTAACGCCCCCGAAATTATTCGGCAGGACCACATTCGGTTTAGATGGTTTTTGTGCTGCCATTTTCATTCTCCGTCATTAAATTTCTTATTCCAACACCACTGCCCAAAACAAGCTCAATATCTGATTTTGTGTCTTGGGTAAAAAATAAATTATCACCAACCAATGTCACATCTAATAACATGATGTCAACATTTTTGATTTTAACTTTTTTGGCAAAAGTCATATTCTTGATGATAGCAATATTGTCTTCACGAGTGCATTTGCTGGTATTGGCACCTGCTTTGGCTTTGATTCTCGCTCTGAAATCTCTGTCTTCAAGACTTCCAGATGGTGCCACAAAATCAGTTTCAGGCTCGCTGAACCATATATATTTTTCAGTGTTTACATCTGCTCTGTTATAACTGAAGTATGCTGAGATGTCAAAATATCTCCTTGATATTCCAACCAGCCAGCCCCAATAGTCAAGAAAAACACCCTCTGCCAAATTGATATCAATTGAATCTAACAGATATTGAGCATTCTTTTGCAAATTGTCTTTCAAGCCAGCATCAGCACCAATTAAAGCCATATATTCAGGATTGTTCCTGAATTGACCAAGGGAATATGCTTGATTCAGAGCAAAATAATCAAGATTCTTCATATACTTGTATCCTTGTGCTATCGAAATTTGGAACTTGGGTCTTTGACAACTGGATTTGGTCAACCCAATCTAAATTATTCTTTGATATTTTAAGCTGAGCTATACCAGCCACACCATCAACTTCATAAATTGATGCAGCAAACATGTTGGCATAAATGATTGAACCCATATCAAATCCATGCTCTGTGATATATGCCATGATGTTGTTTTTAACTTCTGATTGAACAGTTGCCAAAGGAATTCCATTCTTGACTGCGACTTTGACCTGAATATAAATATCTTGCACTTCAGCACGGTCAAATTTGATTGTTTCAGTTTGTTCCTCGCTATCTGTTACAGTTACAGATATTGCTCCTTGAAGTCCGAACATATTACCATCAACAAGATGGTCAAAAATAGTTTGAGCGACTGTTTCATCATCATATGCTGTATTGATAACAATTCTCAGAGAGTGGGCTGGAATTCCATCAACTTCTTTGCCAGTCCTATTATTAAAAATCTGCAAATCTGAATCTGTATTTACAAGCTCCAGCAATGCCTTTTCAAGCCCGTCATCTGTATTGGCTCCAGCTGTAGAAGAATTTAACATCCAGCGTTTTCTGAACTCTTCATCAGTTTCATATTCTTGTCCAATTTGGATTGTATTTCCTTGTTCATAATAAACACCAGTCAAATTTGCCAAAGGAGTGATGACATTTATCATAGCATCAGACGGCAAGTCAATTGCTCCGCTTTCCTCAGCTGTAAAAGAGCCAAAGGCTTTGCCTGTGCTGTCAAAATTGATTGGGTCGTTATTTTTGAACTGGTCTTTTGTGGAAGAATTTTCAATTGTCAATGTGCCAGTTTCGATAACTGTATTTGGTGTTCCTTCGCAAGTCCTTGAAACAACTGTGTATGTTGCTTGCCTTCTTATTAAGCCTATAATTGAATACAACTTGTCTTGCCACTCACCCTCGGCTGTATAAGGATTCATTTGCTTAATCAGGAATGCTATCTGATTTTCGACATCCATCACTGATAATGAAGATGCAGTTGCAACATTGTCAACAACACCCTCTTTTTTGATATTGAAATCATTGCCAAACACCGTGCGAAGCTTATTTGTCCAAAATGCCAAATTCTCATTTAGAGTACTTAAAACAAATCCTTTGCCATTGATTATCATAATCTATACACCTCATCCACTCTAAGCACAGAATTGCCAGCAATCACATTTGCACCAACATGGTATTCATCACCAACTTTATGAAACAAATAGTCTCTGACTTCCTGAACATCCACCACTTCTTTTATAGCCTTTTTAATTTCAGATTTCAATATTTTTGGATATGCTTTGAGACCATTGATATAATCAATGCCAGCACGATAGTCCAAGAACCAGTCACCCTTGAGAATTTTTAAGCCTACAAGAATCTGCTGAGCAACTCTTTCAATGCCATCTGCAAGTTTCAAATCACCATTCTCAAGAACCAAATGTCCATCTTTCAAAGCAATATCTTTCATTCATCTTCCTCTATTTTGGTGGTTGAGTTGGAGTTGGACCACCTGGACCTGGATTGTAATCATGGGTGTGATTTTTAAGGCTTATGCCACCACCAATTACATCTTCCGAAACAGTCACAGTGCCATTCACATTCACATCACCATTTATTGAAGTGCTTGCTGAATTTATTATAATGCTTTTTGCTTTAATAGTAAAGTCTCCTGTTTCATTTACAGATAAAATAAATTGGCTGTTTTTAAGCCCAATAACAATTTCTCCATCTGGAAAAACAAATTTTTCATTGCTTGGCAGAAAACCAAGCTGAAAAATGCCATCACTTATAGAGTGGCAGCGTTCGTCACCATTATAATTTTCATTGCCAAAACGGTATTCTTCAATTGACTTATCACAAAATTTAATGACACCTCTGTCGCCTTTCTGAATTTTCAGCATAATATAAGCACGAGCTGTTTCTGGATATATGACAGGAACAGTTATAACACAATCTTCAATTTCATCATTGCGTATTGCCAAAACATTAACTGTGCCATCTTCGTTGACTTGCATAACCTTGGCAGGAAGTTGGCAATTTATTTCATTTTTAATTTTTTCAGATAGCAAAAGCAAATTGTCTTGAACTGTCATTTCACCCAAACCTCCGTCAGACCAATTGTGCCATAGTTGTTGCCTCTTTTGACACATTTGTAAATTTCTTTTACACCAGACAAAACATCAAATTCACATTTGCAATAATGCCCAACTCTTATGCTTGGCAGAAGCTTGGTTTCAAAATGATATCCAATCTGATTATTATTTTGCTCTGCTTGAGGCCTGGTGGAATTTTCCCCATTGAATAAAAAGCCGTAAATTTTTTGTTTGTTTCCGTTGAATAAATGTAGAACTCCATTGTCAATGATATATTTGCATCCTATTTTTCCACAAATTTCTCGCAGTATAGTGCGAACTTTGCCACGAGCTACATAGTTATTCATTTCTGGATAATTATCCACTTCGTCACCCATAAAAATGCCCATAGCAGCAGCACAGTCATGAATTATTTGCTGAGATGACACAGTTCCTTGATATGATTTGCTTATAACTGCAGAATCAAACGAGTGCAAACTGTCAATTAAAGTTATTTCTGTGGCAATATCATTTTCACCACCAACTGCATCCTCTTTTTTCAAAAATCCTCTTGACTTATTGTCACCACCAATGGCTTTTTTCTGTGACGAAAAATATGGTGTGCCTCTAAAAATAAGCCCCCAATCACCATTACCCTCAGCACAATACAATTCAAAAGCATTAGCATAATTTGCAATCTGATTGAATGAATCATTGGTTATATTCCAAAGTGTCAAATTTGCTGTGCTTGGCTCTTTGCCATTCGTCTGCTGTATTTCAAAATCAATATCAATGCCACTTTCTTTATCATCAATCTTGTCTTCATAACGAATTCCATTGGTTGATTGATAAAAATCTGCTATATTTGGAATTGCCAACTTTGCTTCTCTGTCAAATTGGATATCCAACCGCAGTCTGAAATTCAAGTCTTGAACTTTGGTTTTATTCTCTGGCAGTATTTTCATAGTATAAAATATAATCCTTTATTGTTTCAGGAGTTGGCTCACCAGACAGATTATCTTTATGAAGAAAATACAAAGTTGGTATTTTTCGTCTGTCTGTCAGAATTACTGCACCAGCAACCAATGCATTGCCAGTATTAACTTCTTCTCCATTGCTGTCGAAAATGCTCATGAAACAGCAATTGCAATATTCATTCCACTTAAATGTCATACGGTATGTTTCATCACCAAAATTGGTATATATTGAGATGAATTTTCTATTTGATAAGTCTGGACATTCAATATACATTCTATCCTCCCCATCCCATCTTGAATCCTGCAATTACACCTTTAATCCAGCTCTTGCCAGTTTCTTTTGCTTCATCAAGAGCTTTCTTATAGCCATTGGATTCTTCTTCTATTGTTTTTGTGCTTTCTGGAATTAGCTTATTGGCAACTTTTTTAACAGATGAAGATGCTATGCTTATATTCAATGGAACAAGTTGAACTTTGCCAACTGCTATTTTCTTAAATTCAAGAGAATAAGCATAGCCTGCACTTGCACCTCTGGCAGGAGTGAAATTTGTCAGAACAACATTTTCCTTGATATTGTCTCCGAGCACAACATTGACAGCTATTTTTCTGTCTCTCAAATTGAGCAAAATGTCTTCAAATTCATCACCTGAATAATTCCTGCCATCTTGCAAATAGCATTCCAAATTTAGCATATCAGGCAAATTGTGAATGTATTCCTGATATGTCTGTCCACTTTGAACACGGCGGTCAGGCGTTTCTGCTGAATAATTCCTTCTATCAGACAAAGTGGCATCAACTTCAATCACCTCATATCCTTCGGTGTTTTCTCTTGTCTTCTGTCCTGTGAAAAAATCTGACAAAGCACTACCAAAATTCTGAAAAGATTTTATAAATTGCTGAACATTGACACCATTTTCAGATTTTAGGGCTGTTTTTAGCTGTTCCACAGACTGAAATCCCATAGCAATAGCAGTTTGGTTAAGGGCTTGCGGAAAACCTTGTGTCAAATATCCGAATGCTGTTTCATTGCTTATTTTGCCTTGAGTCAATAGCTGAGTTAAGGCAATGCCAGAGAATTTATTTGCAATTTCATCTGAATTTTCAGCTATCAATTTGGCTGTATTTTTCATAACAGTTGTGACATTGGAAAAACTCAATCCACCAGTCGTAACTCCTGATGTGAGTTTATTTGCCAAGCTCAAAATTCCGCCTGCTTTGTCTTCTTTGCTGGCAGTTGAAGTTTCTTGTGGTATCAATATGGCACAATATGGCATTAGCTCATCACTCCTAAGGCTATTTGTTCAGAAAGAGCATCATTGATTTCCTGTGCTGTTATTTTCGGGTCTCTGGCTCCATTGACATTGATATTGACACTTTGGTTAATATTGTTTGTCGGATAAGATTTTGAATTTGCAATTTGCTGGTTAATAGGCGCCATATTGCGAACTGGTGGTTCATTCAATGCACCTTGTGAAAATGTACCATTGAATTGCTTTCGTTCTTCCCACCAACCAGTTTCTCTGCCAACATAGTTCAATGCTTTATATGTGCCACGCTCAATGCGGTCAATTGCTTCAGCATACCAATTCCACTCACCTTTTAACATCTTTATTGCTTGGATTGCTAATTCAACAACAGCAATTATTTTCAAAAATGGAGCTGACATTGCCCAAGCTTGAATTGCAAATGCTTTCATTGCAGGCAAAGAGGCAATGATGGCAAATTTAATTGATGAAAAAATTCCCATGCCAGAAGCCAAATTCAAGAAAAATAAATCAAGCAAAGGTATAGCTTTAACAATTGATGGAATGAATGCAGCCAAGATGATAGTTGCAACTGTATCAATGTTCTTTGCCAAGAACACAATGACTTCTGCCAAAATTTTACTTGCTCCAGTCATTTCATTCAATCTGTTTAAGAATTTGCCAACACTATTGCTGAGTGTGACAAAAGCCTGACCAATTGTTTTGTCCATTTTTTGGAATTCTTGATTGACTTTCGGGGCTTGGTTAAGAATTGCATTGAGCACTTTGTCAGGAGTCAAACCACCCTCTGCAGCCACAGTTCTCAACTGACCAATCTGAAGTCCCATTCCTTCTGCAATCATTCTTGCAAGTCTTGGTGACTGCTCAAGAATTGAATTGAGCTCTTGTCCTCTCAATTGACCACTTGCCAATCCTTGTCCAAGCTGAACCAATGCAGCCTGATTGCTGGCAGCTGAACCTCCACCAATGATGATTGCTTTGTTAATGGCTTCTGTTATTTGCAGCCTCTTCTGTTCACTCAAGCCAAGAGTTTCAGTTGCTGTTGTAATACGACGATACAAATCCACAGTTGCCATCATATTTTGGCGAGTATCTTGAGATATATTAAACAACCTTTCTTGAACACGCAGCCTTTCTTCCTCATCTGCTGTAACAAGAGAAAGAATTGACTTGATATTTGTCCATTCATCAGCATAGCGGGCTATTTCTCTGATTCCAAGATAAGCTCCTATTGTTCTGAATGCTTTGCCAAGTGCAAAACCAGTTGAGGCAACTTCCTTATTGCTAACTGCAACTCTCTTATTGTTATTGATGACTTTCTTCTGCTGCTGGTCAAGAATTGTAAAGCCCTTAATGGCACCATTGTCATTAAAGACAGTTTCAATAACAAACTGGTCTATTTTATCAAATGACACCATCTAAACTCTTCCTTTGCTCTTCAATTTGTTGAATGACTATTTCATACATCATTAGCAAATCATCTGTTTCCATATCATACACATCTTTCGGCTTGAAAGACAAATTATTCTGCATAAACAAAACAGAATAAGAAATCATTATTTTCTTGACTTGTCTTTCATTTTCTTCCTCAGTCCTTCGCCAATCATTTCTGTCTGCTGTTCCAGAAGAGCCTTTAAAGACTCTGCTATATTGCCGAGAGACCCGTTCAATTTCTCTTTCAAGCCTTTCCATTCCCCCAAGCTGTTATATGCCATCATCACTGTGATTGTATAAACAGCAAGGAAATTTCCAGCAAAATGCTCACTCAATTCATTTTCATCCACAGGATTGCCATCAATATAGAGAACATTTGCTTTGTCATGTAAAAACAAATTGACCATCCAAATCCAGTCATCTTTGTCAAATACATCTTTGACAACTTTGTAAAAGCTATCAAGGTTGTCGCCTTGCTCAAATTTATTAGCAAAGACGACACCTGTAACAGCCCCAAAGCCAAATAATTTTTGAACCATGCGAACTCCGAATGCAGTCAGCTCACCAAAGCTCAAAGCATTGCGGGAATATTTATGGCCATCATATTCAACTTCAATTTGCTTCATTATTTAACCTCTTCACAGTAAATAATCATTTCCCATTGACCACCATCTACAGGCTCTGTGTGCGACTGAATATAAGCTGTGGTTGAAGTCTTGGTGACACCAGTATTGTCATCTTTATACTGGAATGTCAATTGAGTCCCATATTTTTCCCAGTTGTCAACTTGTCCTTTGATTGGTGAGAAAACATTCTGTGTGATGCGAAATGTGTCAAATTGGTCATAACGCTTAATTGTAACAGCATCACCAACAATGCCTTTAATTTTTTCAATGGCGTCATTTTCACGAGAATGTTCGCAAAATACATCACCAAAATTTGTCAAGTTGATGCCATTCAAGCTTGCGAATTGGAGTTTTCTATCATATTTCATCCATTTTCTCCTTACATTTCAATTGCTGATTTTTCTGAATCTGACGGATTAACAGTCAAATCAATAATAACCTTTGTGCCAGTCAATGCATCAATATACCAACCTTGAGCACGATAAACTTGATTGCTGTAATCAGTCGGATAATTTGTTTTGACTTTGGCAATCGGCATGCACTTCAAGTAGAAACCATTGGTGTCTTCACTATCTTGAACAATAAGGTCATTGCTCTGGCAGCCAATCAGAACAGATTTCAGATTCTCTTCAAGAATGCTGTTTGAACTCTCTTGATAGCTGAGCTTTTTAGCCAGAAAATCAAGAACCTTAAATTTCAGCAGCAGGTCGATTGTAAATCTGATATAACGGCGTTTTGTGATTTCACCATTGACTTGTTTATTACCATAAAATATTTTCTTGGCATACTGTTCAACACCAACACCACTGATGGCATTAACATATGAATAATAACCAACATTGTTCTTATCAAAGTTGCTCATGGAAGTTGAATCATAATTCTGAGGTGTTACACCAGAAAATTGAGAATACAAATCACCAACACTGCCTAAATACGGATTTGCCATTACACCCAGCAAAGCTCCTTTAAGGCTTTCTGAATCAATATGTGTGATTAACTTTGTGTTGGCATAATTTTTTGCAGCCAAAGTTTCAGCAATATTTCCTTCAGCACCAGTGGCAACATCTTCATCAGAAGTCTGGGCAATGAATAAACGCCCGCTCACCTCTGCTTTTGCAGCAATAGCATCAATATCTGCTTTCAAAGAAGAAGAGATATACAACTGAGAGAAGTTTGCATTGGTTTTCATTAAAGCAGCAAATGCTTCTGAAATATCAGTCTCATCAGTTTTTTGAAAAACAATCACTTGATTGATTCTGCTCTGATTCGGCTTTGCATTGTTTTTCTGCATCAGAAGAACTGACAAATCATTATAATATTTGGTGCCAGGCACGAATATTGAATCCAACTCATCAATGTTAGAAATGACAACAACTTTATTTGCAGGCATAGTGTATCCAGAAACAAGGTCTGAAGAGGTAAAATCCCCAACATACCCTGCATTGGACAAATATGCTGAAATGTCGGTCGCTTGTGGCAGTGTAAAGCCAATTTCAACCAATTTATCAATACTTATCATCTTTAATTACCTCTCAAAATATTAACAACAACATCTTTACCAACTTGTTTCTGAATCTGAACTACATCATTGAAGCCAAATGTAACATCAAATTCATATCTGTAAACATAACCGCCTGCTGTCAATTCGGTTAAGTCTCGGAGCTCTGATATATCATTGACTGACATATCATTCGCCAGAAATTCATAAGCAGCATCAAGTGGCTCAAAACTGTTTTTCAATTTTCTGGCATTACTTTCTGCAAAATAATTTTTCTCATCAAGATTGCCATCTTCAGCAACACCATCATTATAGATGGCAAAGGTAACAACCATATTTTTATACATTGTCACTTCTTGAATATTGCCTGCAAGCTCTCTTTCAGAAGTCCTGCTGTCTGTCTGTTCCGGAACAATAGCTCTAAGCAGACAGAATGGCTTTTTTGGCTCATCTTTGCGTTCATTCGCCCAATAAATTTTGTTTTCAAAATCAGCTGGCAGAATTTCTTTGACAAAATCTAAGATTATTTGTTTTCTCATTGATTGTCAACCCTCACCAGATAAGCCTTAAAATGTTCCAGAAATGTCTTTCTGCCATTATGCTCAACATTCCTGATTTCATACAATATATTATCCCTTAAAATTCTCTGACCTTCAACAACTTTTTCACTTGTATACATGTTATATACAGATAAAATTTTGTCACCAGCTTCAGAGGCAGATAAAGAATCACCATATTTATTGTTTGCTTGAATGTTGCAGAGAATTTCTTTGATGGACTTCCAAACAATTGCTTCAGAGCCATTAGGCTTTATTTCAGAAGTCTTTTCAAGAACCTGCACTTTTTCATTTTCTCGAATGCCGAGCAGAACAGAATTAAACATCAGTGCACCTCATAATCAATTGATTTTACAAGCTGTCCTGTGTCAACCAAGGTTATGCCTGTAACATTATTTGATTTTGGGCGAACTGTATCATCCAAAATTCTTTCTTTGATTCGCTCTTTCTGATAACCACCTATGTCAACCAAAACACCATTGGCATTTTTGTTTTCATTAAAGGCAGTTGCAATAATTGAGCTCAACTCCCTTTTATATTTGGTGACAAATTTGAAAATTCTCAGCCACATTCTTGGTGGCAATTTAGATGTGCCAAATTCTTGATAACTTCCAACTTCTGCAGTTGTAACATCGCTGCCAGGATAAGTTTTATTGTCTTTCTTGTGTATTCCTGTGGTGATAGAATGCTTTTGCAACTGCTTCAAAATTCCATTGAAACGATTGCATCTGCTTTTCTGCAAATCTGCTACGTTTCTTATCAGCAATATCCAACCTCCACACCAAATTCAAAATAAGGATATAGCAAATTGTATGTGTTATCAGATTTGAACTGATTATCTTTATTGCCATCCCCAAATTCAATTGCTGTATCTTGAACTCTCATGGATTTTACACCCGAAATATCAGAGCCAAATGCAGAATTGTAATTATAAATTGCCAGGGCTTCTTCACAGCACGCTTCAAGCAAAACATTATCATCTGTTTGCTGACAATAAATAATCCTTGGAAATTTCAGTTTCTGTTCCTCATCAACTTTTTCACCAGCGAATTGCATTCTGTCAATGCTTCTTGTTGCTGACACCATCAATTTAGCCTTATCTTCAGCAGAAATTGCCTCCCAGCCAGAATTGAAAAAGCCAGCAAAATACTCATCAGCTTCAGCAACTGTGGCATAAACTGGATAATCTTTTCCATTGATATTGACAGTCTTCATGGCAGCTCCGATTAAATTTCAACAACCTCAGTTTCAGACTCACCTTCACCTTCGCCAGCTTCTTCTTTGGCTCTTTCTTCTGCCAATTTTTCAATCTGAGAAATAAGTTCAGATTTGTTTCCGCTCAATTTTACACCAAATTCTTTTTCAGCAAAATTAGCCAGCTCAACTTTATTCATATCCTGAAGAACAGCAACTTTTTCACCATTGCCTTCGCCAGCTTCAGAAATTTCCTCGGCATACTTATGCTCAATCATTTCTTCAACAATCTCTTTGTGTTTAACTTTTTCCATGCCGAATTTTTCATCTTTTTCAAATTCAACCTTGTTAAAGTCAATGCACCAAGCAAAATCTTTCAATGCTTTAAACATCTTCAAACCTTTCTTAAAATAAAGGGGCTCAAGGCAATTCCCCAAGCCCCTTTTTAGTTTACCAATTAAGCAACTGCTTTGTGGCGAGCATTGCCAAGGATAACCACAGCACCAACAGTTGCAGAAATTGCAGAATCTTTCGCAATTTTCACTTTAATAAACTGTTTGTGGCCACGATATCCAACCTTGCTAACCGCACCAGCAGCAGCCATGCTTTCCGGAGCATTAATCAAATCACTTTCTGCAACTGCAGTAAAACTACCATCAGAAGTATCACATTCAGAAATGGAAATTTTCCCTGCACCAGAAGTGAAAGCAGACATCTGTGCAATAACAGTCACAGATTCGAATCCAGCAGTATCAATTGCTGCAGACTCAGAAGAATCATCAGTAATTGCTGCAGAATTGACTGCATTTACAACTTTGATATTGTTAACCAAATCATATGCACTCATGTTCTTCTCCTTATTCCTTAATTTTCAGCAACTTGATAGCTTCTGCCATTGTTACCTGACCAGTGTTCCAACGGTGCCATGTCATTTCGATAATGGCTTTTTTCTTGGAGGTGTATTCATCACGAATCATGCCCATCTGAGTAGAATCAAGAATGGTATAACCAGCAAACAAATCACCAAACATAACCGGCGTTGCGTTAACAGCTACATCCGGCATGTCATCAAAAATGACATATTTGTAGTCACCGATAACAGCAGGCATATTTTCACCGCCCATTCTCCACAAATACTGACCATTGGAATCTTTGGCAGTGCGGAGTTCGTACAATGTGCGACGATTAAAGCCATAAACCGGATTTTTGTAACCAGATTTCAATTCTGCAGGCAAAGCAAGAACATCATCAAATACCAGTTTACCAGAGGCTGAGCCTTCAATTCTTTCAACATCAGAATTGGTCAAAATTCCTTCCGGCTGTTTGTATCCAGAGCCTTTCAAGAATGCTCTGCCCTCGCCAATGGCAAAAGCTGTAGCAACATCAGCAGCAAATTCAGACTCAACATTGTAGTTGCTAAACTGCAGCAAGTCCAAAGTGACAGGCAGCGTTACCGTCTGACGATAAGCCGTTAAGGTCTCAGAATCGAACTTGTCTTCGCTCTCCGGAGATTCTTCAGTTTCACCAACATATTTGGCAACCGGAATATCAGTGCGAACAGGGATTGTCAAATCCTTTTTAGAGGTGCTGCGAACTCTTGCAAATGAGCGAATCGGCGAAGCATCATGCAACTGGCGCAGAATATCAGAAGCGAATTCCGGATGAACCAGATAACCGCCCTGAACATCAGTGTCTGTGCGCATTGTTTTGCTGCCCTCACCACGCAGGAAATATTCTTTGAAGGCAATATGCTCTTCAGAATTCTTCCAAGCATCAGATGCACCAGCCGGAGCTGCAGAATGCAAAGCAATTTCTTTTTCCAATTCTTTGATGCGTTCAGAATTGTCACCAGATGCTTTCGCCAATTTTTCAATTTCTTCCTGCTTAGCAGCAATTTCACGCTGTGCATTTTCCAGTTCAGCCTGCTTTTTAACCAATTCCTGATTTTTCTTTTCAGAAGCATCAAGAGCAGACTGCAGTTTGTTAATTTTTTCCTGGTCAGCTGACTTTTTCTCAACTTCATTGCGAAGTTCTTTCACAGCCGACATAACATCATCAATTTCAGCCATTTTAGACTTTCTCCTTAATTTCAGTTAACATTGTAATGATTTTTGAATAATCCTCCCGACTATCCTGCTTTTTGCCAACTTCCCGATGGCTGAACAGCTCTTTCATCTTGCTGATGAAATGCTTACTTTTGTTTGATGACAAGAATTCACCAAGATATCTTTCGGCGTCTCTTTCTGTTTTAATCTCATCAATTGATTTAACAGAATCAACAGTTGCCAAAGGATTCATCGGGAATGTCACCAAACTAACTTCCCACAGTGTCAGCTCTTTCAAATAAGTGATTCCATCAACAATTTCGTATTGGTCAACAGAATAGCCAATGGACATCGACTTGATTGAGCCAGTTTTCAACTGCGGATAAACTCTTCCAGACACAAATGTATCAGTCTTAGGCATCTTGCCTTCAAGATAAAGCCCTTTTGAGTCTTCGTGTATTTCTGCAAAGACACCCAATGGCTCGCCTCTGTCATGCTGCCAGAGAAGAACAGGAGCTTGTTTCATCAATGATTGCTTAAAAGCCCCCTGAACAACAACATCACCACCCAAGTCAACATTGCCAAAGGTTGAGCCATAGCCTTTGAAATAATAGAAATCATCATCTTCAGAGACTTCTTTGACTTCAAAAGACACTTCAAGATGCTTAACTTTCATTTCAGCATCTTTTTCCAAGAATTTTTTGTTTCCAAATGTGTTCATCAACACCTCACATTATATTTGTATATATTATAGCACCAAAAATCAAAAAAGTAAAGCATTTTGTTTTATTTATTATACCTGACAGCACAATAACAATTAACCACATTGCCTGCAGTTGCTCCCATGCTTGTATCACCTGGATATTTGAGATATTCCCCACCAACATAGAACAATTCGCTTGGTGCAACCTTTTGACCATGGGCTGCAGCATGGGATGGTCTTGTTGTAGGCAATAAAGCAGACAGCCATTCTTTTTCATAGCCAATTGGAGCATCAGTCATATAAGAAGAAACAGCCAGACTTGCATCTTGCTCAACTGCCTGAACAAGAAAAATATTCTTGTTATTTGTCAAACAATCTGCCTCAATATTTTTAACAGTCTCTGCTACATATTGGGTTTCAGTCATGGCAATGGTTGTGGCTCTTGATTCAATCTTTCTGCCAAATATCTCCAAAGCCAAAGCAGCAACTGCATCATTGCTTATGGGCATAGATTCCTGCTGCATATACAATTCAGCCTTGCTTATGCTATCTGCCATTTGCTCTGTGCTTGTATCAATTATTTTACAGCTTGATGCTGATGCTCTCTGCTCCCTCATAATTTGCAAAGCCAGAATGAATAATGCCATCTTGTCTCTGCTCATTGGCACATCAAGCTCTTCAGATGCCACTCCAATAAACTCATCTTGGACATTTTTATAATGCCTTGCCAAAAGTCTTTGCCATTTTTCTGCATAGGCATTGAAATCCAAATAAACGCCCTTTTCAGCATACAATTTTTCAAAATCCCGAGCCATCTGTCTCAGCAGTCTTTCTGCTTTTTTCCGGATTTTGCTGTCTAATTGTATTTTGGAATTCAGCTGTCTTGCTTGGTCTTTGTCCATAATTCATTCGCCTCATTATCAGTGCAGCCGAGTTTCTTCATTCTCAGCACGAAATTGTTTCTCTTTGTAGTCTCTGTGTCATACTCTGCAGCATCAACTGGTGCCATGCTTGTGGGTTTATAAATCACATCTCCACCACTCAAAGAATCATAGCCAAGCTCTGTGCGAATTTCATTGTCAGTCAAAACACCAATCTCACTCAAATTCTTTGCCCATTCAGAGGTGCGTTGCTGCAAGGCAGGAATGTCATTGGTTGAATAGCTTATGCTGAAATTGCTCTCAAGCATGCCACGGCGTTTGAACAATTCCTCAAATTTGCCAAAAATATCACCAACCAGAGGCAGCACAGCATCATCATACAAACTGACTTTGGCAACTGAATAATTGTTGTATGTCTGTGAGCCTGTTTTATACAATGGCTGAGGAATATTGAACTTGCTGTAAATAATGTCTTCAGCATCTGTCTTGAGCTCAAGAATCTGCATATCTTTGTTTGTGGCATTGATAGGCTTGAAATCTATGTTATCAGCATGGGCTGCAATATACTTGCCAGCATTGCTATTGCCAGAGAAATAAGTTGACACCTGCTGGCGAAATTCCTCAATTGCCTTTCTGTCACTTGTTGCTAGCTTAAAAATACCAGACAATGTTACACCGTTCTTCAGCAGAGAAGCATTATGTATAGACGAACCATTAGCAATTTCAATTTCTTTCAAAATGCTATTCATCAGAGGCAAAGCAAAAATTTCATCACCAGAATTTCGACAATAGCCTTTAAGGTGAATCAACTCTCTGTAGTCTGTATTTATGAATGACTTGGTCTTGCTATTGAATGAATAAATGCCATTGAACACTCTCATTCTGTTGGATGCAGATATTTGATAAACAGGCTGTGAATTGGCATCTATGCCATTGACAATAACATAGCTTGATTTAATAGGATACAACTCCAAAATCTCACGATTGACATTGCCTGTGGCAATTAAGAACAGATTGCCTGTCACCAGCTTGTTCAAAGCACATTCAAAAATGAACTCACGCCAGCTTTGATTCCTGTTCGGTCTGGCAAGCAGCACATTCAAATTGTGCTCTTCTTTCAGCTCCCAATCCTCATCAAAAATGCAAGGCTTAATACTCTTGATGTGATTGCAAATTGTGTCAACAGCATCTGACAAAGCAGCGGTTGTTTCATACAAATTGTATGCCATGCTCATTGAAGCATATTCCATGCCATTCTGATGTAGATAATCCCAAAATGAACTCAAACATGGATTGCAAGCAGAAGAAGCATTAGAACAGCCACTTTTTTCTGCTTTTTTATCAAACATTTTCTTAAAAAATTTCATCCAAATTTTCTCCATTCATCAGCAGAAATAAATCTGTTCATCAGATATTTTACTGCCAAACCACAAAAAAGTAAAGCCCCAAACCATTGCATCAATTCTATTCGGTGACCAATCACTTTCTGGTGTCCATGTCACCATCTCATCTTCCAAGGCAGCCAACACTCCAACATGATGAATAAGTCCTTGTTCATAGAGTGCAACAATTGGGTCAGCACGCAAAGCCTTTCCACGAGTTGCCCGAACTTGCTTGAATGGAACACCCTTGTCAATTGAGTGAATGGTGTTCTCAACCATGTCTCCACCAAAGTTCACTTCGCCAACAATGCAATCTGCTTCCCATCTTTCATAGAGAGCAATTGCCTTTTTAGCCCACTCATTCGGCTTCATTTTGCCAGTAGCATCTTCAAGCACCCAACCATGACCAGAATAATCCTGCCCAACCACAATTATGCCTGTGTCATCAGAACTTGCATTGCTTGTTCCTGCTGGGTCAATTGCCACCACGAGCTTTTTGAACTCTGGCAAATCTGCTTTGCTCATCCGTGTAGCATCCAGCAGCTCAGTTTTCCATAGGGCTTTTTCATCATCATCTGTCCAATCGCCATCTTTGAATCTCTTCCGGCTTTTGGCAGACATGCTCTCAAGCACAGTCAAATATGTCTTGGCAATATTCTGCTTGTTGTCATCAGGATTCATCCTCAACCAGACATAATCAGCTGCATCTGGCAGGGGCTGTTTGTCAATCGGGTTTTTGCCCAAAACAAATACAATGTATGTCCAGTGGCGTTTGCTTGGTGGGTTGCAGTCAAAATACATCTTCAATGACAGCTCTTCTTCCTCACCATTATTGTTCGTGAACATCACTTTCTGTGCCAAACGGCTTTTGACCATCTCAACTGAATCCCAGCCAATCTCGCTCACCTCATTGATGTAAATGGTGCAATATTCATTACCAAGGATCTTCTCAAGCCGTTCACCATTATCAAGCCCTGCCAACCATATTTCAGAACCATTGCTGAATTTTATGAACCAATCTGATTTGTTTTCAAAATAATCTTTGTCTTTGGTCAAATTCGGAAAGCATATTTTCAGCACTTTCTGCAAAGTGTCATAATAAATTGACTGTTTCACATGGTTGAATCGTTTTCTGGCAATAAGATGACGGCTGTTTGGTGCTTTTAACGCCCGCACAATGATATCACGCACATTGATGAATGTTTTGCCAGAGCGTGAACCACCAGAAAGCAAAATGAATGTGGCTGGACTTGCATGCAGCCTTGTTGCTTCCTTCTGTTTTTCTGTCTTAATAAAGCCCTTTGCCATCACCCAGCCAGACCCAAACCAAATTTCATTTGTTAAAACAGCATCTCGCAGCAAAAACTTGCCATTGCAACCCACCAGAATTTCATCATCTCAGACAGCATATCACAATCCTTCATCATCTTTATCAATAACAACAAGAGCAACTCCTCCTTTGACTTCACCAGACAGGTTGGTGTCTGTTTTGTTTTTCCACTTATCAGATTTTCGATTGTTAAGCCAGTATTTGATTGCGTGAATGTTTGGTTCGTGGTAACGGCTTATTGTCTCAATGCCCATGCCTGGAACTGCCACCTCTTCTGTGTACTCAAAGCCTGTGGCAATTTTATGTAAAGCATCCACAACAAGCATATCGGCTTTTTCGCCACCCTCCTTGGCTGCTTCAGCAAAATCCGGATAATCTACCATCCATTGCAAGAATACCTCCTCAGGCACATTAAAAACACTGCTAGCGATGTCCTTAAATTCCATGCCTAACATAACTGCTTGCTTCACAAGTGCTTTGTATTCTGCTCTATATTTATATGCACCTGACTTTTGAGTTGGCTTCTGCTGGCTGCTCTCACCTGGTGCTATCTTTAAGACCATGAAAATTCTCCACAAATTGTTTGTTAAAATTATAGTTGATTTTGGTGAAAAAGTAAAGCCAAAATATTTTAGGCGGATAATTTTGTGTGAAGTATGCCGAGCACATTTTTATAAGCATGCGAAAAATAAGTTTGCAGTTGCTTGCTTTTAGCGAAAAATTTTAGTCATTTTCGCTATTTCCCTCGGAGTTATGCGAAATTTAGCTTTACAGCCCTAAAATCTCAAAATTACATACATTATTTTGTCACTATATTTTTTCTCTAAGGTTTTTTAAACTCCGAGTAGAAATAGGAAAATATACATTAAGCAACCGTACTCGTTAATAATTCTTAACAACAAAAAATTAAGCTAAAACAAACGCTTAACACATACTGATTGACCAGATACAGTTGCTTACTCGGACTTTTAAAATGTCCGAGTGAAACACACAATTCGACCACATTTTTATTCAGTTATTTCAACGACTTAGCTCTACTCGGACTTTTTTCAAGTCCGAGTGAAGTCCGAGTAGAATTTTTTAATATAGTCATTTCAAGCACTTATGCAATTATCTTAATGGCGCGATTTAAGAAAAAATCGCATTTTTCACACATTTTACAGCTCACAAAAATAATAATCATTATCGTTTTCAACTCGGACTAAGCCCCTTTTCACTCGGACTCCGAGTAAAACTCCGAGTGAGCCATTTTTACGCCTTAACATATTGTTTTATAACAACTTTCTGGCATCCATACCAACTCCAGCCACTCGGACTCATTTTCAACTCCGAGTGAGATTTTTAGCGAAAATTTTTCTATTTTTCGCTAAAAATTGATAACAAATAATTTTTATTTACTTTTAGCAGCCAACCTTATAAAATATCATCATAACAAATTGTTTTAACAATAAAAATAAAAAAAGTTTAGATTTTTGTAAAATAATTGTTGACTTTATAAAAATTTGGCAGTATACTGTATATATAAGGTTGAGAGGCAACCTTAAATTTATGGAAAGGAATAAACAATGAGACATGTAGATGCAATGGTTAAAGAACTCAAAGAAACAGGAATTTGCCGTCCGGTTGTTGCTTATGGCAGCGGAAGAAGAACAACATATGTTGACCACACACATGAAGTTCTTGAAGTAATTGGCAAAGACAATGTTGTCATAGGCAATGATGCTCCCAGAGGTGGCGCAACAGGCAAATTCATTAAATTGAAATAATCAATCTGATTTCATGTAAAGGAATGACCAATGAATAAGACAAAATTCAGTTTCCAACTTTCACACAATCCTCTTGAAACAAGACCATATCCAATTGTGGCAGAAGAAGATGGAAAAATAACAGGAATTTGGCAAAGCAAATACAAAAAAGTTATTGGATTCTGCTGTGAATATAAAACAGGAGCAATTGATGTTACAATTGAGGAATTTGCCAAAACAAAACAATCGTTGGCAGGGATGTATATCGTGGTTGCAGATTGTGATGATAACTTTATCACATTGCATCCTGCTCTTGAGGGTGCTTATATTCTCGACCATGTTTTGAAAGCAAAATCTGCCAAAAATAAATACAACAAACAGCTTGATGATTTCAGAACAGTTGCCAAAGTTCTAGCCAGAAAAAATCCAGAAATGAAAAGCTGGCTTATTAAAAATTGGTCAAATGAATTAAAAGGTCACATTTAAGGAGATAAAGAACATGGACAAAATTGAACAGAATATTCGTGAAATTGCCACCAGATACAAATGGTCAATCAATGAGAACAATGTATCAAAGATTGCCAATGCAAAACGCCGTTTCTTTGGTGAGGAAGATTGGAGCAGATGTCCTTGCTATCCGCCGGAAGACAATACACATGGCTGTGGTTCAGCTGCGTGCTGTCAGGAAATAACTAAAAATGGCATGTGCCATTGCAATTTGTTCATGAAAGAAAAATAATGGCTGTACAAATTAAAGTCAAAACTTGGGAAGATTTTATTTTTGCCACTGGCAGCAGTATAAGTGCAACAGAAATCAGAACACCAATTGAGCCGAATGTGTACAATCAGAGCCAAATTGTTTTTGACAAAGACGGATATGTCTGGGCAGTTAACAGCAAAGGAATGGTTCTTATGTATAAGCATTGTCCAGTTGAACTAATGGCGAAAATATATTTCCAGAAAATTAAGGAGATGAAATGATGTTTTTCAAAGTTTATTTTAGTGAAGAAAAATTCAGACGTGATGCTGAAGCATTTAATCAAAAGCAAACTGGCAGAGCTTTTTGCAGCTGCACACCTGATGAGCAATACATAAGTCCTATAGAAGCAAGGAAACAAATTTGGCAAGCTAACAGTGATTTTGCTATAAACAATATTGGTGAAGTTTTGGGTGCTTTGAAAACAGCTCGTGAAGAATTGCTTGTGCTTGATACATGGGATAAATACAAGAAACTGCGCATCGATAGCAAGTTGAAAACAGTCAAAGACTTCTTGGAGCAATTGGTTTGGAAGCCCGTAAAAAGAAAGGAAGATAAATGAGTTTGGCAGATGAAATAAGAACTTTGGAAGAAGAAAACAGACAGATGTTTGAACTTCTTGAAAAGGTGGCAAGAGGAATACATCTCGGGTGTGATACTGAAGATGTTATCAGAATTACATCAGATGTTAAGAAATTTTGTATAGCAAAACACCAGAAACAGGACCATCAGGAACTTTGGGATATCAAATTTGTCAAGGATGGTGGAACAACCGAAATTGTTGACACTTATGCTTCAGAAGAAGCTTGTCAGCAAGAGCTTGCATATTACAGAAGCAAGCCTGGAATTGGTGTTAGATATTTCATGGAGAAAAAGAATGACCAATAAACATTTCATCTGTATAAGCATAAAGCACACATATTATAGCAATTCTGGCTGGGTGCTTTGGTGCAAAAAAAAATCAGGATACACAGGCAGTGTCAATATGGCAGAGCTTTATTCGCCGGAAGATTTTACAGGTGAATATGAGGATGTGCCTGTGGTCAAAATGCGTAAAGATTTGGTGAAGCATTATTGCAAGAAGTATGATTCTGTGCTTGTTGACAGAGATGAATTTGTCAATTTCATTGCTGACCTCAGAAATTGCAAAAATCAAGAGAGCATTGATGTTACAAAGGCATGTTTGTATAGGCTTGAGTGCATTTTGACTTCTGAAAATATTGAGCCGAAAATTAGAATTGAAAAGGCATTGGCTAAAATTAGAGAGATAAGGAGCAGCAACTGATGGCAAAATTGTTTGAGATTGGTGAGGAATTGTCTGTTCTGATTGGTGATGAGGTGTTTGAATTTAGATGCAACTCAACCCACACTGAAAATTGGAAACAAATAATTCTGTTACAGAACGCCGTTATTTCGGATTTAATTCTGATACAGGAATGCATATGAGTTTAAGCTGGGAAAATAAGCTAAGGAAAGGAATGACGAAAATGAATAACATTGTGCTTGATGTATATGGATACAGATGCCTGGCAAAGGTTTTTTACCACAGAAATGGAGAGTTCAAACTGCAGTTGCCAAGAGAAAAATTGCAGCAGCTCTGTGCTGAACAAAGCAAGCGAATTGAAGTCTATTTTTATTTCAACATGAAGTGGTCTGAGATGGTTCTGGCTCATCTTGTTGCAGAGCTGCGACTGATAGGCTTTTCAACAGTTAAACTTGTTTGTCCATATTTGCCATTCGGGCGTGCGGATAAGCCTGAAAAAGAAGATGGCTGCCGCAGAGCAATCATCTTGACATTTTTCAAAATGCTTAAAAAGATTGGCATCAATGAGATTGCCACATACGATTTCCATCTTGGCAATCAAGGTGATTCAGTTGAGGGAATCCCCTTCAAAAATATTAGCTTTTCAGAAGCATTCAAAGATGAAATTGCAGCAATAAGCCGTTGGCATAATAAGGACAAATTTCTTGTTTTTGCACCAGACTCAGGTGCAGCAGATAGGGCTCGGCAAACTTATAATATGTTGTCATATTATTTGCCGAGCAATCCGTTGTTTTGCAAACACATGGTATTTGCCAAAAGAAGAACAAAAGATGGATTGCAGCTGTACGGGCTTAATGAATATGCCAGCAATCCATCTTATCAAGAAAGAATTTGCATCATTGTAGATGATATGATTGATTCTGGCAAGACCATACTTGCTGCAATTGAAAAGGTGCGGGAATTTAAGCCGAAGAAAATATATGTTTTGGTGACACATCTGCTGAATGATGAGTTCAAAGCACCAGATGGTGTAGAATTTATGTGGAAATTTGACAGTGTGCAGGAAGCATAAAGCAATGGAAATTATTGATTATGTTAAAAAGAAAGATATCATGAAATTGAATGAGTTGTTTAAGCCCTTAATCCAAAAATGGATTCACAGATACAGATGGAGCAGAATTGACAATGAAGATTTGCAGCAAGAAGCAATATTTGCTGTTATGAATGCTGTGAAATATTTTAACACAGAGAAAGGAACAAGCTTCGGCATTTATTTGGAATATTGGCTGCATCGTCATCTTGGCCAATATGTGTTGAGGAATGTCAATCTTGTGAGACCTTGTACCAATTATCTTGTATTTGAGAGTGCAGAATTATCTGAAATAACAAAGAAAGCAATTGATGAATATCACAATTTCAGCTATGTTAACATTGATAATCCTGAGTGCGAATATCAGTTGCAGGAAAAGCCTAGCGATTTAGATAGGACAATCTGTGGAAAACAGCTTAAGAAATTGGCGCAAAAGGAGTTGTCAGAAAGGACTTATGACATATTGTATGGAAGATGTGATGATAAGACTTTGAGCCAGCTTGGCCAAAAATACTCTTTGAGTAAGGAGAGAATCAGACAGATAGAGCTACTTGCAATTGGTAAAATAAGAAAAAAGTTGGGAATTAACGAAAATGGAACAGAAGAATTTGAATAAAATATGGAGAAACAGCTTTGATTTTAATAAATTTGAAGACATGGCAAAACGCCATAAAAAGCTGTTTGTCGGGGCTAATATAGAAAATCAGATGTTAAAATTTTCAGAAGAGATGGATGAGTACTTGGCATCCCCAGAAGATGATTTTGAATTGGCTGATTGCTATATTGCAGCAGCAGGCATATACAATTTCAGTCCGTATATCGCTGTGATGATTCTAAATTATTTAAGCAGTTATGCAGGCTTTACATCAGAAATTGAGAAGGTAGCTGAAGAAAAGATGGCAATCAACGAGAATGAAAGAGTTTGGACAGTTGTTAATGGGGTTATCAGGCATGTTAAATTGCCAGCATATCCTGATGATTTAGGCTTTATCGATTTGCCAGATGGTAAGTACATTGCCAAAAAATATCCATGTTATGGTGAGCCAGCTGAAGAGGTGGTTGGAGTTTATGGCAAATATTTGCCAAGCCATTATGAATGTGTTTTGAGAAAGGCTTGATATGGAAAAATTCCCAACATTCCGTGGACCATTCAAAGATGGTGAGATGATAAGAGCCAGCATCATTGGGCGAGTGTATAAAATGACACCAAGGCATTGGGCAGCATATCTAATGTGTTTTCGCAAAGGTGGGATAATGAGTGGTGCCACTCTTAATAACATCAGCAAACAAGACCTTGAAAATCACCAGTTCATTTTTCCGTTAAGCCGTAAAGAAATATTGGCTCAGCCATTTATGTTTCCGGAAGAATATTTGGCATTTGTCAAGAGCCATCCTATGACATTCAAATTCTATTTGATTTCAGATATGGTCTTTGCAAGGAATTTCTTGATGCATGCTGAAAAGGAAAGCAAATTCAATATCAGATGGAAAAAGAAGCTCGCCAAGAATGCTAAAAAGGCTGCAAAAGCAAGAAGAGAAAATGAGCAAAAGCGTGCAAAGGCTATAATGAAAAGATGGGCTAAGATATTGAAAGAAAGAGAAAAACAAAAAAAGTTTACATTTTTGTAAAATAATTGTTGACTTTTGTTTTACAATATAGTATAAATAATAATGTAAGAACAAATTAACTTATGGAAAGGAATTAACATTATGAAGAAAATTTTGTTTATGCTGGCTATGATTGCAATTTTGGTTTGCGGATGCTCTGATGATGAGGCAATGAGAAAGTGTCAAGAAACACATTCTTATGATGTCTGCCATCACTCCCTATATCGATAGGGAGTTGCAGCTATGAAGTATGTGATATTTGATAATTTTTTCCCTGTTATTTTCCCTGATGCAATTGAGCACAAAGAAGTTGCTGAGGGGGTAAACCGAAAGCCAACATCTGCCGGCTTTATTGAGCATGGAAAATGCACTGGCTTTTCATATAGTCTTGGCATAGGCGTTGGAGAAAAAGATGCGATGCATATTAAGATGATGCTGAAATTCATTGCTGATAGACAATTCAATCCTGTGGAGCAAACGAAATGACTGAAGGATTCACTGATGAGAAGAATGATGGTGCTTGCCTGCCTTGTGAAAAGCAAAAGAAAAGCCTGTTGGATGTTATTTCTGGCATTGATGAATTTAAGCCTATTTTGGCAAAATTCTTTGAGGAATTTGAAAGAACAAAAGATAATTTTGTTTCAGAAGAAGACAAAGCAGTCATTTATGACAAGTATGATGACAGATATCACACTGTCAATGTTCCTCTCTCTGAGAGAGAGCAGATAGCTCGTGAAGACCTGTGTCGTGATGACAAAGGCTGGTTTGCTGAAATTATCACAGATTCAGGGCTGACAGAGCAACTGGTTGAATTCTTCCGGAATTTAGCCAAAGAAAAATTTATGTAAAATGTTTACTTTTGGCAGATAAACAATTATAATTTAAGTAATTGGCAAAATATGGAAAGGAATGAACAATGAAGAAATTTTTTACAATCTTGGTTCTTGTTTTCATTTTCATTATGCTTTTTGGCGGGCTTGCATTCTCTGCTGAGCCAAGATTCAAAGCAGAAAGTTCAGGAATTGCGGGTATAATTTTGCTGACTGACTCTGAAACTGGATGCAAATATTTGGCAACCAGAAAAGGTGCAGCATCACCAATGTATGTTTACATTCAACCTGTTTTGCTTCCTGATGGAAAGCCTGACTGCCGGAGAAAGTGATGAAAGAAAAAGAATTCTGGGAAAAATTTCGTCCGATGTTTCAGCTCCACACAAAATATTGCGAGCGTGTTGAAAACAGGGTCAACCAAGGGACACCAGATGTATTCTGTCTTGGCAAGAATGGTGAGGCAATTTGGGTTGAGCTGAAATCAGTCAAGAGTATATATGAAAAGCCGGTATTTCAGCCACAACAGCCTATTTGGCACAAGAAGTATGCAGCAAGCGGTGGCAAGAGCTATGTTGTTGTGTATTGTGGTGACAAAATATACGCTCATGCTGGCTCAGCCATCGGTGACTTTACACTGAAAGATTTTCATCCAGAATTTGCTGCTGACATAAAAAATAAAGATTCTGTAACATTATTTTTTAAGAGGTTATTTGGAGAGTGATATGAAGAAGCCCGTCAAAATCAGAAAGCCCGCAGAAGATGAGATTGATGAATTTTTAGATGATTCAATTCTTGATTTAGACAACTGTGCTGTGGATGAGGATTTTGACGAGATTGATGTAAATTCACTTGTTGACAAAAATATTTTGAAAGGCTGGAAAGATGCTGGATAAAAGCAAAATAATAGAGCAAGTCAAAAAGCTGCTTGAAGTTAACCAAAGTAATGGCGCAACCGAAGCCGAAGAGAAGATTGCTTTGGAAAAGGCAAACATGCTGATTGAGAAATATCAGATAGAAAAATATCAGCTCAAGAGCAAGAGCAGCAACATACACGAATATTTCACACCAAAAAAGAAATATCCTATCTATTTGTTCAATGGAGCCATAAACTTGATTGCTGAATATTTTGGCTGCATAGCCTTTACGCAAGGGAAAAAGATAATTGTTTTTGGTGATGGTGAATTTGTCAACTTGGCAATTGATATGGCAAAACGGTTTGAATTTGAAATGGAGATTGAAGTCAATAAATTTAAGCGTTCAGCGAATTATCTCGCCAGCAAAAGACTTGGCACCAATAGCTTGGTGATGACGAATTCATTCCGGAATGGATATTGCTCAAAAGTGATTGAGAGATTGTTCGGCTTCATAGAAGCTCGCCAGCAAAATTGCCAGAAGTCAACCGGCACAGATTTGGTTGTTCTGAACAGAGAGAATCTGAAAGAAGATTTTATGAAAGATTTTGGTGTTGAAAAAATATACAAAGCAAAAAGGAAACTGTCAGACAGCATAGACCCTGAGGCAACCAAGAGTGGTTTGGAAGCTGGCGAAAAATTTAGAATTTCAGAAGAATTGGAGAATGAAAATGACGCCTAAAAATTATCTTGAAAATGTTGTCCTGAAAACTTGGGACAGAAAAGGAACACAGGAACAGTGTTTTTATGGTTTTCTAGAGGAATTTGGAGAAATAACAGGGAAACTTAAGAAAGCTCATAGAGATGATGTTCCTGAGCAGGAAAAACAAGCCGGATTGAAGAAAGAACTTGGTGATTGGTGGTGGTACATAATTCATCTTGGCTATCTGCGGAAGTCGATTGATTTCAATCAGCAGCAGTTTAAGCCTGACAATCTTCAGACAAACAAGAAGCCTCAACAGGTTATCATGTCAATTTCTTCCAAGATTGGTATGATGGTCAATGGCATGGCTGAGGGAAACAAGCACAAGGAAAGAACAGCAATGCGCAGTCTTGTCAATAGTTTTACAGACTTGAGCAATTCTCTTGGCTTCACCACAGAAGGCATTTTGCGGGCTAACGCAAGCAAATTGTTTGACAGAATGGCAAGAGGCAAAATGCATGGTTCTGGAGACGAAAGATAAAATGGGGAAACTATGCAAAATTCTTTATCTTGACAGAGCTGAGATGGCAGATTTTTGTCTGCATGAGATTGGGTATTGCCCGAGCTGCGACAATTTGTTTTCACCAGTTGACAGGGATGATATAATTGAATGCCCAGTCTGCCACAATAAGATATATGGAAGAGCCATTGCCATTAACAATGGATTTCTGGTTGAGAAAGAAGACATTTTGCAATAAGGAGTAACGAACATGGATAAAGAAAAGATGATAACATACGCCGTTTCTGGTGCCAAATTCAAAATCATTAGGGTGATGGCTGACGGCAAAGAAAGAACACCAACTGAGATTTGCAAGATTATTGGCTTGAAAAATTCAGCCCTTTCTCATCTTCTTTCTCAGATGAAAAATGCAGGAATTTTGACTGCAAGGAAGCAAAATCGGTTTATTTACTATCAGATGAACAAAAAAATAATTGCTGAAATTCAAGCAATTAAGACAAATTTTGAAAAAATATTTGAAAAGTTGTAAAATAATTGTTGACTTTTGTTCATTTTAGATATATGTTAAATAATGTAAGAACAAATTAACTTAATTTTATGGAAAGGAATAAACAATGACAAACAATGTAGCAAAAGAAATTGAACTGGTATTGGAAACAATGACTGGTGCAAAATTAGCCGAACTTTACAACACAACTGTTCCTGAGAACAAGAAGATTGTTAAATTCAGAGACCACAAAACGGCTGTTGAAAGAACTTTGGCTGCAGTTCTGGCTTTTCGTGACAGAACAACCCTTGGTTATGGTATTGGAGAATTGTTCAAAATGATTGATGAAAACAAAGGCGACAAAAAGGCTTCAAAGCCTCAACACTCTGGCAAAAAATCTAAATTTGAGGGCGGCATTATCAAGTCAAATATGAATGCAAATCCTCGTCGTGAAGGAACATGGGGATACAAGTCATTTGAGCTTATCATGGCTGCTGGTGATGAGGGAATTTCTTATGAAGAATTTTTGGCAAAAGGCGGAAGAAATAAAGATTTGGCTTGGGATTGGAATCACGGATTTGTGTCTGTAGATGATGAATCTCGTGAATTGGTGTACAAAAGTAGAGACTTGCCGAAATACAAGAATGTTTTGACGGACAAATAAAAGCCCTTTTAATTTTGAATTGTTAATTATATTTTTATAACAACCATCATCAGAATTCAAAGAGGCAATAATGTCATCAAATACTTATTTTAAGCCTGATAGAAAATCGCTAGCAACCGAAATAAATGAAAATTTCTTGAACAACTTAACATTGGATGCACAAGAAATTGAAGAGCTGACCAAAAGAGGCGTGAAGCAGCAATTTTTTACTCAGGCTGGATATAAGACTTGGCAGAATGGCAAAAATACACAATCAGCGAAAGCTGTGTCCAAAATTGATTCAAGTTATAATCTGACAGGACATCCTGGTTTTTTCATCAATGCAAATGGCTCAAGAGCCTTTAATGCTCAAACTGGGATGCTCATTCCTATCAGAGACATTGGTGGAAATATAAATTACATCTTAAACCGCCCACGCAAGGCAATTAACAATCGCAAATATTTGCTTTGCTCATCTGGCAATAAAACAGAAGGTGGAAAGGCATTCCCGACAACTCACTGTCCTGTGGTGAATGTTAAGGATGGCAAGCCGAAGAATTGTGGCTCAGTTATACGCATTACAGAAGGACCATTGAAAGCTGATATTGCAACTGCCCTTGGCAGTTATTATACAATTGGTTTGAATGGTGTGAATAAAGCTCCGCAAGATTTGAAAAATGTTTTGCTTGAGCTTGAAGTGAGCACCGTCAAAATTGCCCTTGACAGTGAAGACAGTGCGGCAACTTATAAGATGATTGCTGAGCTTCACAAGCTTGTTAAGGATTTAGGGCTTGATGTTGAGATTGAAACTTGGGATGAGAATTACAAAGGGCTTGACGACATTCTGTTTGCAAAGGGTGAATCCTTTATCAGAAGAATGTCAGATGATGAAGTCAAAATGCTTCTCAAAAAGGCAGGATTTGGCTGGATTCATATCATTTCCACAAAGGAATATACAGATGCAGGATTGAAGCAGAGATTTGACAAATCTCAGTTGGCAAAGAAGTTGAAGCTGCCAAAAGACAATATGGTTGATGAGATGGTGACTGAATCTGTCATTGATATTGTTGACTGCCCAACATTTGCGCCTGGTCAGGAGCTTCTGATTGAAGAGGACGGATTGCGCAAGATTAACACTTGGGTGAATCCGTGTGTTGAGCCTATTGACGGAGATGCCAGCATTTTTGAAAATCACCTCAAGTTCTTGGTGCCTGATGAACAAGAAAGACAAATTTTGATTGAATGGCTTGCTTTCCAAGTTCAAAATCCAGGTGTCAAAATAAGGTGGTCTGTTGTTCTGTGCGGTAAGCACCAGCAAACTGGTAAATCTACAATTGGACATTTTATGCGGAAAGTTCTTGGTGAGGATAATGTGAAGTCACCAAGCAATGAAAGATTGCATGAAATATATACAGATTGGCAAGAGCAGGCTCAACTTGTGATTGTTGAGGAAATTAAACATTCTGACCGTATTGAATTGATGAACAAGATGAAGCCATTCATAACTGAGCCAACAACAATGGTTCGTTTGCCTGGCGGCAGAAGCTATACCATGCCGAATAGATACAACATCTTAATGACAACAAACCATGAAGATGCTTTGCTGGTTGACCAATATGATAAGCGGTATTGCATTATTCAAGTGCCAGTTGAAAGAAACACAGATGAGTATTATCAAAAACTTTATGAATTTTTAGATTCACCAGATTGTGCAGGAGTTCTCATGAATTACTTTAAGAAAATCAAACTTGACAAATTCAACCCAAAAGGGACAGCCCCTATGACGAAACAAAAACTTGTTTCAATTGAGGCAAGTCGTAACGCATTGGAACAATTTGTTTTTGGAAGAGCTGAAGACAGAGCCCACCCATTCAATATGGATGTTGTTTCAATTCGGCACATGAAAGCTTCGAAATCAGTTCCACAGAATCTTTTGAAGTTCTCTGATTTCAAGTGGGCTGAGGTTATGCGTGATGCAGGATTCAAACAATATGAAAAGCCAGTATATTTGGAAGATGGTTCAAGAGTTCGTCTTTGGATTGTGCCTGAGGTTGTTGCAAATTATGAAAATGCAACGCCGGAAGAAATGAAACAAGCATTCACAAAATGGCTGCAAAATTCAGAGCCAGGTGGAAATCCTGTTGATGATGCATTGCCAATGTAATATGTAAAGAAAATGAAAAGGAATTAACAATATGTTAACAGAAAAACAATCAGCAGCTTATGATTTAATTTGCAATGCAAGAGAAGGAGTGAGCAAAATTGAAGGATATGCCGGAACAGGCAAGTCATTTGTGTTGTCTAAGGCTGCACAAGAACTTGGCAAAAAATGCCTTGTTTTGACGCCTACAAATAAATCAGCACAAGTTTTAAGGGACAAAGGCATTTCTGCCAGCACACTTCACTCAATTCTGTATTCGCCAAGAAACACCCTTAAATTCAAGAAGAATGATGGCAAGATGCAATATCACAAAGATGCTGATGGCAATTTCATTCTTGATGACCATGGTGAGAAAATCCCGGTGATTGAGAGTGAAGAGTTGGCATTTGATTTTGTTGCTAATCCAGAAGAGCTGAAAAATAAAATTGCCATTATTGATGAAGCATCTATGCTGAAAGAGCAGGAGCTGGCTGATATCACAAGTGTGTTTGATAAGGTTGTTTTGATTGGTGATGGAATGCAGCTTCCGCCGATAAAATCAAAAGATGTTTTTGCAGAAACAAAGACTGATATTTTCCTTGATGAAGTGCATCGTGTTGCCAAGGAAAATCCAATCATAAATTTGGCAACTCATATTCGTGAGGGTGGCAGGAATTTCAAGCAATTTGAAGACAGTGAGCATTTGCTGGTTGTCAACAAGTTCAATGAAGAAGTTGTCAAGAATTCACATAAATACACTCACATTTGTTATAATAACAATTTGCGCAGGACAATCAATGCAAAAGTTCGCACCAAGCTTGGTTTTACTGAAAACAAAGTTTATGAGGGTGAGCCAATTATATCGTTGAGCAACATCAGAGACAAGAGTAGCGGATTTGGTGGCAAAATATTGGCATTCAATGGTGAGATTTTTTCAGCCGTTAAAAATATTGATATTTCTCAAGACTTGGCTGGTCTCTCTATAATTTATGTCAAAAGGGCAACTGGCAATGTTCACTCTTTCAATTCATTCAAATTTTGGAACAAAGACTTTTGGAAATATCACGATTCTGAAAAATTTGAACAAGACTTTGTCCGAATTTGGAAATGCCTGCCGTCAAAAGCTGACATTTATCCATTTGACTTTGCATATTGCTTGACTGCTCATAAGGCACAAGGCTCAGAATTTAATGCTACAATGGTTTGGGACCAAAGTTCAGCTGTTAGGGGTGGAATAATTGACCAGACTCGTTGGCTTTACACAGCTGCAACAAGGTCAAAAGAAAAGTTGATTATTGTAAAATAATGCTTTACTTTTACAAAAATATAAAATATAATGATAATGTAAAATGAAAAGGAATTAACAAAATGGTTGTATATATAGTTCAAGAGCCCAAGCCGAAGAATGGATGGACGCCGGACTTTTCCAAAGCTGCAGAATATGGCAGACTGGAAAGAGTTTTTACACCAGACCAAAGAATCTGCTCAATGCCGACAAGGTATATGAGAGAAGCAATGAACACTCTTAAAGAGTTTGATGCTGAAAACGATTTTATTCTTTGGCCAAATTTAGGCGACCCGACAGCTCTGCAATGTGTTTGCTTTGCTTTGGCTTTGCTTGGTTTTAATAAAGTCAGATTCTTGTATTGGAATCGCAAAAGAGATTCTGATGGGAATAAGATTGATGGATTTTATATGCCGCTTGAATTCAATTTGGAGAAAGAACATGGATAAGAAAGATTTTGATGCTTTGCTTCAGTCTGATGCTGAAAATGCCGACAAAGATGTGAGCCTGAAAGACTTGCAAACAAAGGCTTCTGAAATGGTAAACTTGGCAAGTGAAATTGCTGAAATGGAAGCTGAGATTGAAGAAAAGAAAAAACAATACAGAGAGATTGAAGCAGTTACTTTGCCAGATATGATGACAGGACTTGGCATAAAGAAATTCACACTTGGTGATGGTTCTGAAATCACCATCAAAGATGTTGTTCAGGCTTCGCTGCCTTCTCGTGGTGCTATTCTTAAAGCACAAGGAGATGAGAGAGATGCATTGATTGACCGCAATCACAGAGCATTGGATTGGATGCGAGCCAACGGCGGTGAAGCTATTATCAAAAACAACATTTCTGTTGATTTTGGCAAAGGACAAGATGAAGTTGCAGAGAAATTTGTTGACTTTTGCAAAGAGATTGGTATGGAGTATGACAGAAGCACAACTGTTCATAATGCTTCTTTGACTTCATATATCAAAGAGAAACTTGCCAGTGGTGCAAATGTACCACTTGACCTGTTCAGTGTGTACACAGGTTTTAAGGCAGTTATTAAACAGCCAAGAAAGATTGGCTAACACACAATTGACAATGTTTAATATTTTGAAAGGAAAAATAAAATGACTGAGAAAAAAGAAGTTGCTTTGAAAAAGGAAACTCCAATTGTCAATGCAGAGCTTGATGCAATGCTGATGGAAGACGCTGGTGCTGGCACTGAATTCATGAACAAAGATGACTTTGCCATCCCTCGTATTTCCATTTTGCAGTCTGGCTCTGACCAAGTTAAAAAAAGCTCTGGTGGATATATCCAAGGTGCTGAAGAAGGCATGTTCTTTGACAACATCTCTAATGAAATCAAAGATGGTGGTGAAGGACTTATTTTCATCCCTGTTTCATACCGCAGAGCCCACATTGAATGGAAACCCCGCACAGCTGGTGGTGGATTTGTAGCTGACCATGGCATCAGCGATGCTGAATACAAGGCATGTGAAGTTGATGACAAAGGCAATCACATTACAGCTGATGGCAATGAGATTGTTCCGACTGCTGAATATTATGGTTTGGTTGTGGATGAAGAAAAGAAAACCACAAAGCAGGTTGTCATTTCTTTGGCAAAATCTCAGCTTAAAAAAGCCCGCAGATGGAATACTCTTATCAATCAGCTGCAGATTCCGAAACCGGATGGAAAAGGCACAATGAATCCTGCCATGTTCTATATGGCATACAAATTGACCACTGTTCCGGAAAGCAACGACAATGGTTCTTGGTTTGGCATTTCAGTTGCTGCTTATAAGCCGACGACTGAAATTGGTGGGGTTGAACTTTATATGGCAGCGCGTGAATTCCGCAAAGCTGTTATTGGTGGTGATGTTAAAGTTGCCAACCCTGTTGAAATGGCATCTGATTCTGAAAGTGATTCAGACCCGATGTAATGCCAAAAATGGAGGGCAGCCCCTCTGCCCTCCAATCTTTTAATGCAAAGGAATTAACTAAATGAAAATTGAAGATATCAAAACAATTCTTGACAGTGGTGATGTGCAAAGATATCACGCCATGCCGTGTGTTAGGAATAAGCAAACAAATTCACAGCACCAATGGCGGGCATCTATGATTCTTGGCTTCATCTATAACAAGCCAATATCTTATCAGATGCTTATGGCTTGCCTGCTGCATGACTTTTATGAGATATTCACAGGCGATATCCCGTCAACTGTAAAATGGGAGCATCCAGAGATTAAGAAGATTGTTGATAGCATTGAAGAGGATTTGGCAATGGCTCACGAAATGTATGTGCCTAGCCAAGAAGAGAAAGATGCAATCAAGATTGCTGACTGTCTTGAGATGATAACATTTTTGGCTGAGAATACTTCAATTGTTAATTCTGCCAAAGCCCGCAAAACTATGCTGAATCATATTGAGTGCATTCTTAACAAAGAGCAGTACAAATTCAAGCAAGTTTTCAATTCAGATAACATTTACAAAATTGTCGGAGAATACAATGCAAGATAGATTACAAATTTGGGGTGCTGGAATGGCAGGACTTATTGCTGCCAATGTTCTAAGAAAGCACAACCCGATTGTTTATGAAGCAAAATCAGAGTTGCCTCATAATCACAAAGCCCTTTTGAGATTTAGAACAGACAAAGTGTCAATTGCTACTGGCATTCCATTCAAGAAAGTTAGCATCCGCAAAGCTATTTGGTATGATGGCAAACTTTACAACGAAAGCAATTTGAAATTTGACAACCTTTATTCCCAGAAAGTCACAGGAACAGTTGCCAAGCGTAGCATTGAAAATTTCCATGGTGAAGTTCGCTATATAGCTCCACATGATTTTGTTGAGAGACTGGCAGAGGGTGTTGAGATTGAATACAATCACAAAGTTGAAAAGCCCAGTAGTAGTGCTGCAATTTCAACTTTGCCTATGCCATTGAATATGAAAATTGCAGGATTGAATGCTGGCACAAAATATGAATGCAAAGAAATTTGTTCTGTTAATTTTTACATTAACGAACCACTGGTTGATGTTTATCAGACAATTTATGATGTGTCAGAAAAAACGCCATTTTACAGATTGAGCATCTCTGGCAATAAAGCTATTTTTGAGGGCAGAAAAGAAGCAATTGATGCCATGTTTGAGAAAGGTGCAGAATCAGCATATATAGCAACAACTCTTAGAGAGTATTTTGGCATCGATACAAGGAATGCTGAATTTACTAATCCAGTCAAGATTGTTCAACCCCTTGGCAAAATTATTCCAATAGATGATACAATTCGCAAGAATAACATTTTGAATTTAAGCCGCGAAAGGCAAATCTATTCACTTGGCAGATTTGCAACTTGGCGGCAGATTATGCTTGATGATGTGATTGGTGACATTGATGTCATTGAAAAAATCATGAAGCAAGATAATTACAACAAAACATTGTACATGTGCAACAAATGAAAGGAAACACCATGGTTTCACCAAGAAAAAAGAAGATGGCAAAGTATATGATTGATGACTTGCTAGCTATCGCAAAGAAACAGATTATCACACTCAATCCTTGTCTTGATTTGGAAGCTGTTTTGCAAAAAATGGCTCAGGAATATGCAGATGTCCAAAAGGAAATTCTGATAAAACATTTTCCTCAAGATGATATGAAAATTCTGCAGAAATATGAAAAGTCTTTTGTTCGACAGAGTTTTGAACTGCCTCACAGCAGCAAAACTGGACAGCTTGGTATTTTGCTTCCTGACAGCTGGATGTGGAAATTTTCAAATGAAGAATATTCAAAGAACCAAACAAAATATGCAAATATGGCTGATGAAGAGAGACAAAAGATTGGTAAGGAGCTTGATTTGCAACTGAAGCCGTACAAGAATCTTCTCAATTCAGTTGGCTATCTTGAAGATGTCATCAAGCATTGGAATAACAAGGAGGTGGAAGAATATATCTCAAAAAAGTCTGAATGTATAGTGTGCACAGCCTTGGTGACTTTAACTGATGCTGATGTAAAAATCATCAAAATGAATGAAAAATTGCTGCAGGAGAAAGAAAATGGAAGTTCGGTTAATTAACTACACAAAAGACGCAGTTGACACACTGCTGTACACGAAAAGCACACGCCTTGAGCTTGGCAAGGAAACAGAAAACAAAATCAAAGCAATGTCAGAAGAAGAGAAGATGGCTGAGCTTGATTATGTGAGCAAGACTGTTCCAAGCTCTTGGGAATTTGTAGATTACATCTTTGAAATCAGAGGTGTTAGCCGTGCATTCACTCATCAGTTTGTCAGAACTCGCACAGGCTCATACGCGCAGCAGACAATGCGCATGCTCAATATGGAGAATTTTGATTATGTCAAGAATTATACTTTTGGTGGAAGTGGTTTGGCAAGCCAAATTTATGACAAGACAATGGCTGATATTAATGAAGCATACAAGAAGATGATTGAACTTGGCATTCCTGAAGAAGATGCAAGGGGCGTTTTGCCAACAAATATTTGCACTAATATCATTGCCAAATTTAATTTGAGAACTTTGGCTGAGTTAGCAAAATCTCGCACAGGCTATCGCACACAAAATGAATACAGACAGGTATTTGATGAAATGATAAAGAGAGTTGTTGAAGTTCACCCGTGGGCTGAAAAATTCTTAATCTCGCACAAAACAGAAGCAGCCATGGGAATGGACAAGTTCATTAATAGTGTTCTGGAAAAGGGTGCTGTCACAAAAGATGAAGCAGTTGCTGCTCGCAAGCTTCTTGACATTTTGAGAAAGGAATAGAAATGGAGAAAGTTATTATATTTGATATTGATGGGACTTTGGCGAAGACAAGCCCTGAACGGCTTAAATTTTTGAAGCCAAAGTTTGGAAGTCCTGTTGAATATAACGGCGGAAAATTCACTTTCCTTGAGGAGCTGAAAACAAAGGAAAGCATTGTTATTCTTGAAAATGAACATGGTGTTTTTTTAGCAGACAGAAACAAAGTGAAATTCAAGCCTGATTATGAAGCATTCAATAATTCGCTTGAGGAAGACCTTCCGAATGCCAGAGTTGTTGATATATGCTGTGCTCTTTCTGAGAATTATCCTATTTTTATTTGCACAGGAAGACCTGAAAAATTCAGAGAAAGAACAGAACAGTGGCTTGAAAATTATGGTATTCCATACAACCAAATTTGGATGCGACCTGATAATAATTCAGAATCAGATACAATTGTCAAGAAAAGAATGCTTGATTCAATTCAAAGAACTTGCAATGTAGTCGCTGTTTTTGATGACAGAGACAAAGTTGTTAACATGTGGCGTGAGAATGGCATTCTCTGCTGCCAAGTTGCCAAAGGAGAATATTGATGGCTGATAAAATGACATTCAATGATAAATTGTTAAAATTGTCTGGACTTTCTGGTGAGATTTTGTCTAAATCAAAGAAAAGTGCAGGATTCATTTCAATACAAGATACATTGGCAAAAATACATGCTGGCAAGGGCGTCCTGTATGGTGACTATGTGAAAACAAGAAGCCAAGAGCCGGAGAATTTTGCTTTGCTGTCTTTATTCTTTGATGTCAAAAGAAAATATGTCAGATTTGAGAACATGGCGAAGATGATAGCTTCTGGGGAAAAACTTTCTCATGATGAAATCATCGACACATTATCAGATTTGGCTGTGTATGGTGTTATGGGTTTAATGCTTATGAATTATTTGGAAGGAAAACAAAATGACTGAACATAAAAGAATTGCAATTGTATTTGATACCGAAACAACAGGCTTGCTGAAACCTGAATCAGCACCATTATCAGAGCAACCGCAGATTATTGAGTTTGCTGGCATCAAGGTTGATTTTGACACACTTGAGGAAATTGACCGGCTTGAATTTTTTGTCAATCCAGGCATTAAGCTTCCTGACAAAATCACAGAAATCACTCACATCACAGATGCTATGCTGGCTGACCAACCAAAGTTTGCCAAAAGATATCCGGAGTTGTGCAGATTCTTCCTTGGCACAACTCATCTGATTGCACATAATTTGGCTTATGACCGAGACATGTTAAAAAATGAATTGTTACGGCTTGGCAAAGGCTGCCAATTCCCTTGGCCAGCTGTTCATATTTGTACATGCGAGGGAACAAAGTCCATGCATGGTTATCGTCTAAATTTAACCAAGTTGCACCAAGAAGCTTTTGGTGAAGCATTTGATAATGCACACAGAGCCATGGGAGATGTTGAAGCTCTCCTGCGTTGCGTCAGATGGTTAAGACAGAAAGAAATGTTGTAATTTGGAGTTGAGAGAATGTTGAACAATATTAAGGTGCGAACAGAATATTCATTCAGGATAGCTTATGGTTTTATTGAACAAGTTGCCAAAACAATTGATGGTGATGCCATTGGCATCTGCGATAGACACGGAACTTGGGGACATGTGCAGTTTGCTAAGTATTGCAAAAAATATGGCAAAAAGCCTATTTTTGGAGTTGAGTTGGCAACAGTTGAAAATGCCAAAGAAAATCAGAAGCAGGAAACAACATACATTTCATTTTTGGCGCGTAATAACGCAGGACTGAAAGAATTGTATGAATTGGCAACAAAATCAACCGAGCAATTCTATTATACACCAAGAATTGACTACAATGATGTTTTGGGCGTCAGTGCCAATATTTTCATCATTCTCTCAAACTTTACAGACTACATGCGAGAAAATGAGGATTTTCGGAAGCTATACAGCAGAGAAAATGTTTATCTTGGTTTATCCCCCAACACACCTATGAATGCCCACTCATACGCTAAAAAAATGCGGATTAAATGTGCTGCTGTTTCTGACAACTACATGCTGAAGCCAGAAGATTATCCTGCTTATCAGATTCTTGCCAGTGGTGCAGCTGAGTCAAATATCAATCCAATTCATGTTTTGGATGAAGATGAATGGGAGCTGCTTGGCTGGGATGATGATGAGGCAATTGCCAATGCAAACTTTATAGCTGCAGAATGCAATGCTGAATTGCCAAAAGCAGAAATGGTGCATCCGCCACGTCCTGACACCTTGTACAATATGTGTGTTAAAGGTGCCAAAGAAAGAGGTGTTGACTTAACAAATGAAGTGTACAAAGCAAGATTAAAGAAAGAGCTGACTCTTATTGAAAGAAAAGGATTTGAAGATTATTTTTATTTGATTGCTGACTTGTGCAAATTTAGCAAGAAACATATGCTTGTGGGACCAGCTCGTGGCAGTTCATCAGGAAGTCTTGTTTGCTATCTTTTGTACATAACAGACATTGACCCAATTCCATATGATTTGATTTTTGAACGCTTTATTGACATCAATCGTGGAGGGCATAGATTCAATAAAAAAGTTGTTGACTTTTTTGAAAATATGGAATAAAGTTTGATTGACATAAACAGATAGGATTATCTATGCAAGAAAAGGAAAAACTTGAAGAGCTTTTGAACAAATACAACTCTCAAAAAAGAGTTGCAGAGATTCTTCATGTTAGCCAGATGTCAATATCTCGCAAAAAAAGGAAATTTGGAATTATTCATGATGGCAAGATTCATGCAAATAAAGATTATTCGAAAAGAAAACATCAATCAGAAACAATGGCAAATAAATATGAATCAAGAGAAATTTCCCCATATTGGCTCAGTAAAAAACAGCCTGAAGAAATGGTTGAAAAAAGAGTTGCAAAAATAAGAGGAAAGGCTGCATGGAATTCAGGAACAGCAAAAAAAATCAATAGCACCTGCCAGCAGTGTGGCAAAATTTTTCAGCACTCTCCTTCAAGAAAAAGAAAATTTTGTTCACTTGACTGCAGGAATAAATATTTTTCAATTTTATATTCAGATGGCAGGCTTAAAAATGATAACAATCCAAACTTTGCCAATGGTGAGAAAATACATCTTGCTCATCTTAGAGGCTGTTATGCAAATAGAGTTCTTCCTGAATATACAAGAGGCAAGAAGATAAGACATAATGGCAAAACATTCAGAAGCTCTTGGGAATATGAATATGCGATTTGGCTTGAAGAAAATTCAATTGATTATTTTTATGAAAGCAGAAAATTCAAATTGTCAGATGGCAGAACATATACACCAGATTTCTATATACCAAGCAAAAATGAATTTGTAGAAATAAAGGGATACTGGTATGAGAATGCAAAAGAGAAATTTTGCAAATTCAGAGAAGAATATCCTGGTGTGAAAATATTGATTATAGAGGACAAGCAATGGAAGATTTGATTGAAAAAATTGAGAAATTATCTGATGCCAAAGGGCTTAGCAGGAAGACAATAAACAGTGAAATTTCATCATTGCTGTCTTGCGATAAAGTTTTCAAAAAGATTGAAGCTATGTATGAAGAAGGAAAGAAGATTGATTCTGATAAAATGAATTTTTGGACGCTTTATCTTCTTGGAATAACAGACAAAGAGCCTACTCAGCAGCAACTTGATGAGTGTTTCTATTACATTCCTGACTATCCAGATATTGATATTGACTTCCAAGACACCAAGCGTGATATGGTGTTTGAATACCTTAAAGAAACATATGGTGCAGATTGCGTTGCCAGAATTGGTTCGGTTAGCCGTTACAAAGCAAAATCCACAATCACAGATGTGGCAAAAGAATTGCAAATTCCAGTTTGGGAAGTTGAGGACTTAAAAGGAGCTATCATTGAGCGAAGTGGTGGTGATGCTCGTGCAGCCTTTTGCATTATGGATACTTTTAACGAGCTTGACATTGGCAAACGCACACTTGAAAAATATCCACAGTTAGCTATTGCTGCCAAACTTGAAGCACATGCTCGTCACACAGGACAGCACGCAGCTGGAACTTTGGTCACTGCTCATCCATTGAGCAACTATTGCTCTGGTGATGCTCACACTGGTGCCACCCAGATTGATAAACACGATGCTGAAGTTCTTGACTTGCTGAAGATTGATGCTTTGGGGCTTAGAACTTTAACAATTATTCAGGAAATTCTTGACAATGTAGGTTGGACGCGAGATGACTTGCTCAACTATCCAATGGACGACCAAGCAGCCTTTGATATTTTGAATAAAAGGAAATTCACAGGCGTTTTCCAATTTGAAGGAACAGCACTGCAATCACTTTGTGGACAGATTGATGTCAATGAGTTTGAAGACATTGTCAGCATTACAGCCTTGGCAAGACCTGGACCATTGGTCAGTGGTGGTGCAACCAAATTCTGCGCAAGAAGGACTGGTAAAGAAAAAACAACCTATCTGCACCCAATGATGGAAAAGCATACCAAAATTACATACGGCATTGTTGTTTATCAAGAGCAGGTGATGACAATTGGGCGTGATATTGGCAAGCTATCTTGGGAAGATGTTTCTGCTTTGCGTAAAGCCATGTCAAAATCTCTCGGAAAAGAGTTCTTTGACCAATATTGGGAGAAATTCAAAATTGGTGCGATTGAGAATGGTTTGACAGAGCAAGAAGCACAAACAATCTGGGAGCAAATTAACACCATGGGCTCTTGGGCATTCAACCGTTCGCACGCCGTCAGCTATGGATTGGTGAGCTATTGGACGATGGTTTTGAAGGCAAAATTCCCAATTGAATTTGCAGCTGCAACCTTGCGCAATGCCAAAGATGAAGACCAATGCATCAGACTGCTGCGTGAAATGGTTAAGGAAGGATTTGGATATTGTGCCTTTGACAAGGAAAAATCTGAAAAGAACTGGAGCATCAAAGACAATACTATTTATGGCGGATATATCAATGTCAAAGGCATCGGACCAAAAATTGCTGATGATATCGAGTTGAGAAGAAAAGAGGGAAGAGCTCTGACAGCAAGACAAGAGAAGTTGCTTGAAACTGCTGTGACCAAATATGATTGTTTGTTTGAAGGCAAAGAAAGATTTGGTGATATTTATGAGCACCCAGAAAAATACAATATTGCCACAAAAATAAGCCTGATTGAAGAGCTGGATGGTGATGCTGAGGGTGTTGTGCTTTTCTTGGGCAAAATATCAGAAAAGAACTTGCGTGATGACAACGAACTTATCAATGTGGAAAAGCGTGGTGGATACAGAATCAAGGGACAATCTTTGTTCTTAAACTTCCGTGCTGAAGATGACACAGACAAAATCCTTTGCCGAGTTAACAGAGACAAATATTTGCAATATGGCAAACCAATCGTTGAAGATGGCAGAGATGGTGACTGGTACATTTTCAAGGGGCGCAAAATTAAAGGATTAAGAATGGTTAACATTCTGAGATGGAGAAAGATATCATGATTATTGCACATTACAGCGGAAATTATTGCATCATTAAAGATGGCTGCAAAAACGGCGGTTTTGCCAAGCTGACAAATCTGCCTGGTTATAAAAGATGGCAAGGGCGTGACCTTATTTTCAGACCAGCAGCCAATGCCATTCAGTTTATCAATGAAAACTTTGATGATGTGCAGTGGGAAGAATCAGCTCAGCCATTCTTGGATGAATATATAAGAATTGCCAAACAAGCTGAATTGAATAAAAACAACAAGACAGGGAACATAGACTTTTCCATGGATGGGCATTTGTATAAACGCCCACCAATGGACCACCAAAGAAAAGCATTCGTGATAAGCAGAGACCAGCAAGAATTTGGTCTGTTTATGGAGCAAGGTACTGGCAAGACCAAAGTCATTATTGACACAGCAGCATATCTGTATGGAAAAGGTGAGATTGATTGCTTTGTTATCATTGCTTGGCCAAATGGTGTGCATCGCAACTGGATTGACACAGAGTTGAGCGAAGACATGCCAGATTGGTGTCCATGCCAGGCTTGCTGGTATAGCTCAAATTTGACAAAAGCCAAGAAGAAAGAAATTGAGGATGTTTACAATTATGATAAAGGCTTGCGGATTATCAGCTTCAATGCAGAAGCCTTTGTTTCTGATAAAGCCAAAGAACTGATTTACAAATTCGTGCACGATTTCAAAACACTTTTGGTGCTTGACCAATCTGCATGTATCAAGAATCCGACAGCCAAGCGCACGAAATTCTTGGCAGATAAAATTGCACCTCTTGCAAAATTCCGGCGTATTTTGGACGGGCAGCCTGTGGCTGAGGGTGGTGAGGAATTGTACAGTCAGTTCAAATTCCTGAATCCGATGATTATTGGCTGTGACACTTGGACAGCATTCAAGGCAGAATATTGCAAGATTGGCTTCTTCAATGAAGTGGTTGGCTATAAAAACATGGATAAACTTTATGACAAAATTGATGGCTATTCATACAGAGTTCTTGAGAAAGATTGTTTGGATTTGCCAAAGCGTATTTACAAGAAATGGCATTTCGATTTGTCAGACAAAGAAGCTGCCATCTATGAGGACTTGAGGAAAACAAGCATTGCAGAATTTGAGGGTGAAACGCTGGCTGAGCAGCTTCCACTTGTCAAGAACATGAGGCTGCAGCAAGTCGCCAGAGGATGGTGGGTGCAAAGAGATGAAGCCAGTGGAAAAATTGTCACCAAGACAAGAACCATCGAAGAATTCCCCTCAGCCCTTAAAGCATTGGATGAAGTCTTGGCAACCTATACTGGTAAAGCAATTATCTTCAGCAGATATCGTGCAGACCTTGAGTTGCTCAAAAAACATCTTGGTGATAAAGCTGTGACATATTATGGTGGCATGAGTGATGATGATAAGCACAATGCCAAAGTGCAATTTCAAACCAATCCTGACATCCTGTATTTTATAGGACAGCCCCGCACTGCTGGCATTGGGCACACTTTAACAGCTGCCAAGAATGTGATATTCTATAGCAATGATACAAGTTTGCGTTTCCGTGAGGAAAGTGAGAAGAGAGCCCACAGAAAAGGACAAACAGAAAGGGTGCATGTTATTGACTTGATTGCCAATGGCACAGTTGATAAGAAAACAGTCAATGCTTTACGCAGCAAAAAAGAGTTGAGCGAATTTATTTTGAGAGACCCAGAATCATTCTTTATGAAGGAGGAATAAACAATGAGCAAAAATACACCAGAAAGACATGATGTCTATTGTGACAAACAATATCCAATGATTAAGAAAATTGTTTGCAATGTTTTGGAATATAAAAAACAGAAGACTTATATCATGTTCAATGGTTTTAGCACAGCTGAATATTCCAAAACAAGAATAAACAAAGAGTTGCAATATCTTGGGAAGTCAAATTGCAAATTTATTGAATTATTTGAGGTGCAAAAATGAAAATTAAAGTTGGTCAGATTTACAAACATGTTGATAAGTTTATGAAAGAAAGGAGCGAATGATGTCATATTTAGAAGAACTGCTGCCCGAGTTCAGAAATGGAGCGAAGATTAGATTGATTGGCTCAAGAGACAATGAATATTATTATATCAAGCATAATGTTATATATAATCAAAATGGAACACCTATCAAAGATTTTTCCTTATCTATAATTTTGGCTGATGTTTGGGAATTTTACCAAGAGCCTATCGATTGGAACTATATTGTCAAAAATAAATGCCTTTGCTGGTTTTCTGATGAAGATATAGAAGAGCCTAACTTTGCAGATAGATTATTAGCGGTTGTGGAAAATGAAAGCGGAGTTAAGTATATGACAGAGGGTAAAGTTACCTTTGCTTACTGCCGCCCTGTCCGCAAAGATGAAGTAACTTTTTATGAGGACAAGAGAGATGATTAGACCTGGACAGATTTATAAAAACAAAAATCTTATTTATGTAGTCACTTTTGTGGGAATTGGCTTTAAAAATAAGCAACAAGTCCAAGCAATTACGCCTAGAGGTTTTACATACGGATGGAGCTATTCCAAAGCCAAAAGATATGGAGGTGAATTAATCGCCGAATACCCGACTTGGCAAGAAGCAATCAACAGTAAGGAGTTCAATAATGTTATGTAATATTATATTCACAATTTTAGCTGTTTTGTATGTTATAGCAATTTATTTCTTTTTTGTTAAGACATTTCCTTCCTTTTGGAAAGTTTGCAAAAGCTATGTGAAATATATCAGAATCACTAGAAAGACTGATTTTGGCACATTCTTGTTTGTTTTTATAACTGCTGTGGCATTTTTGGTGGCGTATGTTATATACATTATTGGGGCTGCATTATGGATGATGAATTCTATTATTTAGCCCTATCTGCCAAAGACCGAATAATCGAAGAGTGTGTTGCCAAATATGGCAATCTGAAGCAAGCCTCAAAAGAAATTTTCAGTGGCTCGATATGGCTGTACAAAGATGATTCATTTCCTAAAATGAATGCTGTCTTACAAATATGCAAAGCTTGTGATGTTTCTTTTGACTACATTATGACTGGCAAAAATAAACAGTCATATAAGCCTTTGAAAGAAACATACTGCAATCTCATCAAGGAATATTCAGGTGCTGGCTGGCACAAGAATCCTTATGATAAAAGTGCCAATGTCATTTTGTTTAGACTCAAACATGGCAAACAGAAGACATTGTCTTTGCCATTTTTCATTAAAATGGTTTGCAGGTACAAAAAATTGCCATCCTATCTTGTTGAATAATATTGATTCAATCAATATTTCTAGCCCTTTTTGCCATCATATCACAGACAGATTGCTCATATGTATATCTGTCTTTTCTTTTGGTGTGAGCTTTTCTGTGGTATATATGGAAATTGTCACCAATTAGCTCTCTGATGCAAAATGCCAGCTTTTTGTATTTACCAGAAGCCTGTTCTGGATTTTTGATTGCATTTATAGCAACCACAGAATCTGTTATGATATTTATTCTTTTGGGTTGGTATTGGATAGCCTGCTCAACTCCAAATTTGATTGCCAGCAATTCAGCTTCATTGTTATCAGCAGCATACGCTGGAATCTCAAAATAATTTCTGTTTATGCCTTTGGGGCTGAGCATCCTTATCAGGGTGATTGCCAATCCTGCTTTCTTTGTATTATTGTCAAAACTAGCATCACACCAAATTTGCATCTTAATCCTTTTTCAACTGAAGTTGAGTTTTGCGCAACCGCCCCATCCAATCCCAAAAATTTTCATATCCTTGGTATGGAATTTTCTGAAGTTCTTTGCCAACTTTCTCGCCAGCGATTGGCCATTCAATTTCAACTTCTTGAATGCAACTAGAATTGGTTGTTGAGCATGAGCTCAAGAATGTCATCACGCTGAGGATTAGGCAAAGCAATGATTTTGGCTTTCTTTTTAACATCAGTTTTCACAACCTCAATTGTCTGTTCTTTCTTTTCTGTTTCAACTTCCAAAACAACACTTTTCTTGACTGAAAAATAAAGAGTGGCAAAAAATCCAACAACTAATAAAGTGGCAATAAATTTGCTCCACATTTTATGGTCTCCTATACAGCAAATGGCAAAATAAGCGATAAACCCTTGCCAAAACTCTCTAACTGCTCTGGAGCAAGAAAAATCAGCACAAGGATTAGTCCTATAATAAGCAGCCAAATAGAAAATTTTAGAATGAACTTAACTCTTTCCCATTTTTTGTCACTCATATTGGAGACAGCTCGCCAAAAACACTTGTGATGTTTTACCATTTGAACACTCCTGTTTCAATTGCTCTGGCTATTCTGCCAGCTCTGACTGGAAGCTCTCTGCCATATTTGCTGTTTAAGCACTCAGTAGCAGCTTGTTTATAAAATCCTTTGCCGATATAGCTCAGCATCTTTTTGAAGCTCAGCAGTCCCTTTTTCTGGTTGCCAATTCCCATGTTGAATACCATATCAAGCAAAGCATATTGCCGCTCATCGTCCAATTTTTCATAGAATGGGATATTTTTCCTCAATTCAGAATCAAATTGCATCACATCTCTTGCCAAAATTGCAAATGCTTGGGCTTTGGTTATGCCTTTGGTCATATAATCTTTGCCAACCAACTGAAGCTCTTCTTCTGTGAATGGTCTGTCTTCAATATTGCGCCCAATTCCGATGGTGAGCTTATTGGCTGTGCATCTGTATGGCTTGCTTCTGAATCCTTCATGGATATAAAGACGTTTTTCAATTTCTATAGCACTAATCATGGGCTATAACTCCTTTTATAGAATTATAGCCCATGTTGTTGATAAAGTAAATAATTTTTATACAGAAACAACACCATTCACTGTAACAGAAGTGTTAGATGTCAAAGTAAGATTATTTTCATCAACATAATTTACTTGAACATCAACAGCATCTCCTGCAGCATCAGCCACAGATACATGGACAAATTTATATCCAAGTCCGTGGTTCACAGTTGACGGTGTGTCAGCAACCAATGCCAAGTTGTTAATTGCAAAGCGACCATCAGCTTCATGATAGCTGTGCAAAACTTTCCAATCGGTATTTGTGCTGGTGTTGTTTGTTGTATTCGGGTTGTCAATCATAGCCTGCAAGCGGTCGCCTTTGTGAACAGGTGCGCCAAGCAAAGAGCCGTCTGATGAGATATACCACCAGTCGCCTTTATCAATAGCACCCTCTGCACCAGAGCCGGAAGTCGGCAAGCCAAGAGATGGGTCAAATTCACCAACAAAAGCACCCAAGCCCAAAATCTCAGCATCAATATATGCTCGCAAGGTGGTGTCT
>ENA-ORTF01000455-ORTF01000455.1-human-gut-metagenome-genome-assembly--contig:-NODE-455-length-54255-cov-7.400738_pt1 | contig 54255 bp, 48 predicted proteins | sample MGYA00241908_ERZ509180 | MGnify/ENA primary metagenome ERZ509180 (study PRJEB26280, sample SAMEA2338814) | human gut metagenome | biome: human gut; feature: human-associated habitat; material: faeces... | reverse complement strand
GTTTTTTATATTTGTAAGAAAGAGGAAAAAAGATGAGGACAGTATCCAGTTATGGCGTAGAACTGCGAAAACAGAATATCCCGATCCGCCAGACACTGGATATTTATCGTTCTGCGGTCAGCTGCCTGATTGAGATCTATGCCCAGGCATGGGATGAACTGGCAGTGATCACGGAACCTAAAAAACGTTTCAATACTGCAGAACATCTGGTGCATACCACTAAAAAGAACCAGGCAAAGTTTGCTTTTGACCTTCGTTTTCCAAAGATGCCTTCTTATCTCAGAAGGGCAGCTATCCAGCATGCCTTGGGAAGCGTATCCTCATATAAGACGAGGCTGGAACTGTGGAAAAAAATGGATAAGAAAGGCGGCACGCCGAAGCTGGTGTGTGGTAATCATGCTATGCCGGTATTTTACCGTGATGTGATGTACCGTGAAGATACGGAGGAAAAAGATGGAGCGTACCTGAAACTTTATGACGGCCATGACTGGAAATGGTTCCGGGTCAGTCTCAGCCATACAGATATGGAATATCTGAGGAAATACTGGGCGGGAAAAAGAACAGCAGCTCCCGTGCTGGAAAAAAGGCATCGTAAATACTTCCTGCGTTTTTCTTATACAGAAGAGGTGCCGCTTACAAAGGCACCTGTAAAAGAACAGATCATCTGCAGTGTGGATTTAGGGCTCAATACGGATGCAGTCTGTACCATTATGCGGTCAGATGGAACTGTCCTGGGAAGAAAGTTTATCGATCTTTCCAGTGAAAAAGACCGGATGTACCGTGTGCTGGGACGGATACGCAGGTTCCAGCGGGAACATGGTCCTGTACAGGTGAAAAGCAGATGGGCTTATGCGAAGCGTCTTAACACAGAACTTGGAAGAAAGATCGCAGGAGCAGTTGCAGGATATGCGGAAGAAAACCACGCGGATGTGATCGTGTTTGAGTATCTGGAAACAAAAGGAAAGATATCCGGAAGAAAGAAACAGAAGCTGCATTTGTGGAGAAAAAGGGATATCCAGAAAAGATGTGAACATCAGGCGCATCGCAGAGGGATGCGGATATCCAGGATCTGTGCATGGAATACCAGCAGGCTTGCCTGTGATGGGTCGGGAACAGTTGTCCGTGATCCAGGCAATCACAGTTTATGTACATTCCAGAATGGAAAAAGATATAACTGTGATCTTTCGGCGTCCTATAATATTGGAGCAAGATATTTTATCCGGGAACTCTTAAAACCCCTTCCGGCAACGGAAAGGTCTTTGCTGGAGGCAAAAGTCCCTTCAGTAAAGCGTAGGATCTCATGTGTATATGCGGACTTAAGAGAACTATTTTCAGAAATGGAACTCTTAAGAGCAGCATAAACACAGGCAGATATACAGCGGATTACCTGCAGTGTGGGAACCTGCCATATCTGGCATGGAAAAAGCGCATGACTGCGCATATCCTAAGTTACAGGCGTATCCGTCGATATTTAGCCTTGTCGCTTAAAGCGACTGAGGAGCATGTGACTTTAGTCATGTGAGATCCACTAGATTGATTGTAAGGATATCAGATTACATTTTCCGAAAAGAAGAAAAAATCAAGGAGTAGATGAAGTTATGGGTGGAAAGGTTTTACAGTTGGAATCGGAACGCTTGTTTGAGCTGGGAGAAGCACGTGGGAAAATTATTGGAAAAGCAGAGGGAAAAGCAGAGGGCGAGGCTATTGGAGAAACGAGGATGAGGATGTTGATCAATCGTTTGATCGCGGATGGTCGAATGGATGAGATTGGGAAAATCATAGACAGTGCGGAGGCTTGCAGGGAGTTGTATAAAGAGTATGGTTTGTGAGAAATAAAGAGGATGTTTTGTTACTGGTGACAAATGTCAGATTTTTACAGAAGAGAGGATATAAACATGGGTGTTTACAGGCGTAAGGCACAGTATCATGAGACGGATCAGATGGGGATCATCCATCATTCCAATTATGTGAAATGGATGGAAGAGGCCCGGATCGATTTCATGAAGGAGTTGGGCTTTGGTTATGGTGAGGTGGAGAAGCGGGGGATTGTTTCTCCGGTTGCAGGGGTTTCAGTTTCTTATAAGAAGCCGGTGCTTTTCGATGATGTAGTTGGGATTTCGGTTTCGGTGAAGAAGTACAGTGGTGTGGTTCTGGAGCTGGCTTATGAGTTTTTTAATGTGACCAGAAGTGAGGTTTGTACAGAGGCTTCCTCGAAGCATTGTTTTACCAGGAATGGGGAGCTGGTTTCTCTGAAAAAAGAGATTCCGGAACTGGATGTGCTGTTCAGAAGCTGTGTGAAGGGGGATCGAGTCTAATGGAAGTTGTGGAGATGCTTGATAATCTGAAGGAAAAGGCCCGCAGGGACCCGGCGCTTCGGGAGATGTTGCTTGCTACCCGCAGGGAGAAAGAGCCGCTGGCTGCTTTCTGTAAGAAGTGCCGGGAGCTTGGGGTTCCGGTTTATGAGATGGATCTGATCGCAGCTGGTGAGGAATTTTATGCAGCGATGAAGAGGAGTACCAATGGCGGCGGAGAGAATTCTCCGATGCTTGAGGGTGAGGATGATTTTTATGAACTGTTTTTTGCTGGGTTGGAGTGAAAAAACAGTTTCAAAATTCCGCATCAATATACTTCTCCAGCACCGGGAACTGTACACCACCGATCTTCAGTACCTGGCTGTGGAAAGCTTTCAGATCAAAGTCCTGGCCAAGGCGGTTCTGTTCGGAAGTGCATAAGTCCAGAAGACTTAAGTAGCCCCAGTAGTATTTCAGATAATTTCCCGGGGTTTCCAGGATATACTGGTAGATCTCGGAGACAACGGCGCTGTCTTCGATACCAAAGGCTTTCAGAAAGCTGGCGGCTTCGGCCTGAGTCCAGCCGTTGTAATGGATCTCAATGTCCAGAAGGGAGTACATGCATAAATTGATGCTTCGGTTCAGCCAGGAGATCCTGGCAAGCTCTGTGGCAGAAGGATCCTGAATATAATCGGCGGCGTACTGGTAGGCATAGGGTTCGATGTAGGTGGCCCATCCTTCTGCAAAGCCGGAGGTGCAGAGAAGATTTCGGATGTTGGAGGATTTTTGGCGTTGGAAGGTGACAGTCTGGTAAAGATGCCCCGGGAATCCTTCATGTGCCAGTGTGGTAAAAAGCTCCAGGCCCTGGTAGCCGGCAGCCGGATTTATGTAGATCACATTGGGGGTTCCGGTATCCATAGGTGGGGTGAGATAAAAGGCGGGGCTTAGATATTCTTTCATGGAATCGTGGACTGTGCGGAGCTCAAAGGTGACATCTGTGAGAGGTGGGAAGTCTGTTTGGATCTTCTGCTGCAAGGCATTCAGCATCTGGGCAGGCTTTATTTCTCTGAAAGTGATTCCCCGGCTGAGAGTAGTCAGAAGTTCCGGGTTTTGTCGAAGTATGGTTCCTGCGATGCCGATCTCGTCGGAAAGCTGTCCGGAGAGTCGTTTTTCCATTTGCTTTACAGGAACGTAAGAGCCGGTCTGACTCTGAAGAAGATAGAGATAGTAGGCTTTTCCTCCCTTGAAATAAGTCAGGCCACGAGTGTTTTTTCCTGTGCCACGCAAAGCTTCCAGACCGGTCATAAGTTCCTGATAGGCTGGGATGACTTCTGTTTTCATAAGATTTTGGTGGGTCAGGACCAGAGCGTTCTGCTCTGAGGAAGGAAGTTTTCCATATTCGGATAGCTTTTTCTGGAAAATTTCCAGCATATAATTGTTGTCGGGATTCTGGATAAAAGCACTGCATTGTGCAAGGATCCGGTCCAGGGTAGTATCGCTCATAAAGAAGCCAGCTTCGGATTTCTTTTTCTCAAATTCCAGGATGCTCCGAAAGTATGGGCGGATGGTGGTGAGAAGAGTGAGATAGTCGGTGATATCACGATCTTCATAAAAGGCATATTCCGCCAGAAGAACCGGAAGCTGAGCCTGAATACCAAGACTTGGGCCAAGAGGCTCCTGAAGCAGATAATTGTCGCTCAGTGATTTTTCCGTGTGGTAATAGAGGAGCATGGAGTCCAGCGTCAGCTGATTTTCCGTGGAAAGGCGGCTGTAGCGGAAGGATTTCAGCTTTTTTTCGTACTGGCTGCAGATCTGGTATGTATTTTTCATATCTGTGGGGACAGTGCCAAGAGAAGCTTTTTTTCGCCGGATACCCTGTTTTTCCGGATGTGCCAGGGTATAATGGAGGGTAAGGGTGCTGCCGGAAACTTCATTTTGAAAAACTTTTCCGGAAAAGGCTTCGAATTTTCCGTTTTCTGTGATCCCGTGAGTGGAAAAATAACCGGCAGTAAGGCCGGTGAGAAGTGCCAGGATAAGAAGCAGAGTGATGATAATAGGAGATTTATTTTTCCTGATTTTAAGAGACATAAGACAGTCTTTCATTACTGTTTACAGACATATACCATGTGGAGAGTGCTGATGGTCTCGAAGCAAACAGTAACGTCCTTTCAGAGTGGCGCTTTGTTCTATCATATTGGAAAATTACGGAATCTATGATATTATGTGAGCGGAAATATACAAAAATGGAGAAATAACATGAGTGATATTTATGATCTTGCAATTTTAGGCGGAGGTCCGGCAGGGATCACGGCGGCGATCTATGCGTCCAGGGCCAGGTTAAATACCATATGGATCGATAAAAACTTTGCACCGGGCGGTCAGGTCACAGCTACCTATGCGGTGGATAATTATCCGGGAATGCCGGGGATATCGGGCATGGATCTCGGAGAAGCCTTTGGGGCGCATGCCCGGAAGCTGGGATTGGAACCGCAGCGAGAGAAGATTCTTTCCCTAGAAAATATTTCCGGAGAGATCAAGACGATTCGTACAAAAAAGCATGAATATCAGGCGAAAGCCCTGATCCTTGCATTTGGGGCAGAGCACCGGAAGCTGGATATCCCGGGAGAGGATGATCTGAGCGGCCTTGGTGTTTCCTACTGCGCTACCTGTGACGGAGCTTTTTATAAGGATCGGACCGCAGTGGTAGTGGGGGGAGGAAACGTGGCAGCAGAGGATGCAGTTTTTCTTTCCGGCCTCTGTGAAAGGGTATATCTTGTTCATCGCCGTGATGCGCTTCGAGCAGATCAGGCACTTCAGGAGAAAGTCTTTGCCTGTGAGAATATAGAAATGGTGTGGGACAGTGTTCCCCTTGAGATCCTGGGACAGGATGAAGTGACCGGTCTTAAGATCCGTAATATAAAAACAAATGAAGAAAGGGAATTGACCGCAGAAGGTGTTTTCGTTGCTGTGGGGATCGTTCCTAATACGACACTTGTAAAGGACCAGCTCAAGCTGGATGAAAATGGATATATCTGTGCAGGAGAAGAGGGTGTTACCAGCGCACCTGGGGTTTTTGCAGCGGGGGATATTCGTACCAAGGCACTTCGCCAGATAGTAACTGCTGTTTCAGACGGAGCCAATGCAGTGGCTTCCGCACAGAAATATCTCTGGAGGAAAGATAATGGCAACGATTAAGGAAATCGCGCAAAGAGCAGGCGTGAGTACAACAACTGTTTCCAACGTCATACATGGAAAAACAAAAAAAGTATCTCCTGCCAATATTCAGAAGATCGAGAATCTTATCCGAGAGATGGGGTATGTCCAGAAAATGGGACTGAGAGTTCTGAATAAAGAAAAATCCCAGCTGATCGCAGTTGTGATCAATTATCATAAAGACTTCAAGGATTCTATCATCGGAGATCCTTTTTATGGAAAGATCATCGGTTTTATCGAGAAATACGTGCAGGAACTGGGATATTATCTGATGCTGTATTCCGCAAAGGATACAGATAAGATATTCCAGATGGTCATGGGCTGGGATGTAGATGGTGTTATTGCCATTTCCTTCAGCAAAAGCAACTGCGAAAAAATCTATCAGCTGATCAACAAACCGATCGTTTCTATTGATGCATATGGTGAGCTTGATGCAGGCCAGGAAAACCATGTCCTGAATATCGGACTGGACGACGAAAGTGGCGGCTATCTTATGACAAAATATCTTCTGGAATGCGGCTATGAGCATATCCAGGTTTGTGCAGGCCGTGATAATGGTGTGGATCATCTTCGTTACATGGGCGCTCAGCGGGCGGCGAAGGATTTTGCAAAGAAAAAGCAGAAGGTGCAGTTTACTGCTCTTGGAATGAACTACGCCAAACGAAAAGAAAGCTATGCGTGGCTGCTCCAGCGGAAAAAACCAAAGGCCGCACTGTTTTTCCTGTCGGACCTCTATGCATTGGAGGCTATCAGCTTTTTCAGCAGTCGTGGAGTAAAGATTCCGGAGGAGATTGGAATTGCAGGATACGATAACATCAGCTATGCGGAATTTTCCGTGCCTCGTCTGACTACTATCAGCCAGAATGTGGAGCAGAAGGCATCTCTTGCAGTGGAAATTCTGATGGAACGGATCAATGGAGTGGAAAAAGAGCGTGAAAATGAGATCATGCTTCCGGTCACGCTGATCCCCAGGAGATCTGTACAGCCGCAGCATGAGGAAAAGTAAGTCTGCAGAGAATGTACCTGATCTGATCAAGGGGAGAGATACGAGAAGTCACTGTAGAACTGTGAAAAATAGAAAATCGGGACTTTCAATATAGTAAGAGTATAGAGAATCTAAGATATAAAGATATCAAAAGCCGAAATATACGGGAACTGTCAGTGTCTGACAGTCAGAGTATTTTCGGCTTTTTGTAAATTTACCTGAAATCGTAAAAGAGTTATCCTGTGTAGGTTCGTGCTGAAGATGTGGATAATAAGCATTTGCTGTTCTATGTGAAACCTGCACAAAACCATGATTTTGAACTTGTTACAATGATAGGTTATGTACATAACCTATTTACACAGTCTAACTTTGATGCTATAGTGTGAACATAAAGGTTAGGTACATAACCAAAGGGAAAGAGTACAGAAGGAGTGAATACCAGATGAAACAGATTCTGATCGCCACACATGGAAAAATGGCCTCCGGCATTCGTTATACAGCAGAGCTGATCGTTGGAAAAATGGATGAGATCACAACCATCGACGCATATGTGACACCGGAAGACAATGTGGAGAAAAAGTTTGAAGAATATTTCGCACAGCATGAAAACGACAGGATTTTCGTTTTCACAGATCTGATGGGAGGAAGCGTAAATCAGAAGCTTCTGAGATACAGCCAGAAAGAAAATGTTACGCTGATCACAGGAACCAACCTTCCGGTCCTGATGCAGGTCATGATGGCAGATGACGATGTGACAGAGGATGAGATCCAAGAGTTTATCGATGATGCCAGAGAAGAGCTTCAGGTAGTGGACTTTGGCGGTGGAAAGAAATCCACATCTGAAAAAAATGCTGAAGAAGATACTGCACAGGGTATCGAAAATACTGCGCAGATTTCAGAAGGTGCTGCATCGTATGCAAAAAAATCCGCACCGAAAAAAGCTCTGGCTCCCCAGTCCTATGACAATTCCACAGCAAAGATCACCGCACTTCGTGTAGATGACCGTCTGATCCACGGACAGGTTGCCATGACCTGGACCAAACAGCTGGCTGTACAGGGAATCGTGGTAGCTAACGACGAGGCAGCTAACGATAACACCCAGAAGATGGCATTGAAAATGGCCGTACCGGGCGGAATCAAATCGCTGATCAAACCGGTGGATGAAGCCATTCGTATCTTAAACAATCCGAAGGCATCCAGGATGCGTATCCTGGTTCTGACAAGAACGGTAAAGGATGCTCTGAAGATAAGACAAAGTGTTGGTGAGATCGGATTCCTCAATGTAGGAAATACGGGACGTTTTGATGGGATCGATGTTTCCGAGAAGCTTGTCCTGACCCCGACTATCATGCTGACAAAAGCAGAACAGCAGGCACTGAAAGAGCTGGTGGCTCTTGATCCGAAGGCCTGTATGCAGCAGGTACCCAATGATGAGCAGAAGCTTGTGAAGGATGTACTGGACAAGCTTGACTGACATCCACTGAATAAATAAAACGTAGCACAAAAAAGGGAGGAAAGAAAAAAATGTTAAACGCATTTCTTGTAGCACTTGCTGTATTTATCTGTGTCGGCGGTGCAGAGCTGGTCGGATTTACTATGCTGAACCGTCCGATCGTCATCGGGCCACTGGTAGGTCTGTTCCTTGGAGATCTTCACACAGGAGTTATCATCGGAGCTTCATTGGAAGCTGTATTCATGGGAGTTGTAAATATTGGCGGAGCTTCTGCAGCAGAACCCGGAATTACCACAGCTGTAGGAACTGCCTTTGCCATCATGCTTGGCAAAGGCTCTGAGGTTGCCCTGACACTTGCACTTCCAATCGGTATCCTTGGTCTTCAGATCAAGACCGTTCTCTACATTTTTATTGTAGGTATGTTTGCAAAAACCTTCGACCGTCTGGCGGCAGAAGGAAAAGAAAAACAGATCGTTGCTCTTCACTATGGGCTCTGGGCTGTAAACTGGTTTTTATATTCCTTGTTCGCATTTTTCGGGATCCTGTTCGGATCTGATGCAGTCAGTGCACTTCTGGATGCCATCCCGGATGTTGTTATGAATGGTCTGACAGTTTGCGGCGGACTTCTTCCGGCAGTAGGTATGGCAATGTTGATGAAGATGCTCTGGGATAACAAGATCTGTATGTTTTATTTCCTGGGCTTTGTCCTTGCAGCATACTTAAACCTTCCGCTGATCGCCCTTGCCGTGATCGGTGTGATCATTGCCATTTCCATTGGTATGAACGATTACAAGCTGAATCAGCTTGCAGCACAGAGAGTAGCAGTTTCACCGGCCGGTAGCGCTGACGAATATCTTGACGAAGAAGAGGAGGAATTTTTCTCATGAGTAATTTAACGAAATCCATTCCTGCAGATGAAAGAAAAATGCTGAGAAAAGCGTTCTGGCGTTCCTTTACTCTGTATGCGGCAGTAAGCCCGGCAAAACAGGGAGCTTCCGGCTTCTGCTATTCCCTGATGCCTTTTATCAATAAATTTTACAAAAACGATGAGGAAGGCAAAAAAGCTGCCCTCACAAGAAGTATGTCTTACTTCAATACAACCATCACCTTATCTACATTCATCATGGGTCTTGTGGCATCCATGGAGAAGAAAAACAGCGAGCAGAAGGATTTTGATGCAAGCTCCATCAATGCGGTGAAATCTTCCCTGATGGGACCTCTGGCCGGTATCGGTGATTCCATTTTCTGGGGCGTTCTCCGTGTAATCGCAGCCGGAATCGCAGTAGGACTTGGTGCATCCGGAAACGTTCTGGCACCGATCGTGTTCCTGCTTCTTTTCAACATTCCGTCTATTCTTGTGAAATATTACGGAACATTCCTGGGCTACAAGCTTGGTTCCGAATACATCCAGAAGGTTTATGCAAGCGGTCTTATGAACATCCTGACAAAAGCTGCCAGCATTGTAGGGCTGATCATGGTCGGCGGCATGACTGCCAGCATGGTAACCTTTAATTCCACTTATGAGCTCACCATGAAGGGTGAATCTGTTCTGAACCTCCAGAACATGCTGGACCAGATTTTTGTCGGCATTGTTCCTCTTGGACTGACTCTTCTGTGCTACTATCTGCTGAAAAAGAAAAATATCAGCATCACAGTTCTGATCATCGGTGTTATCATCCTGAGCATCCTTCTCTCTCTTCTTGGAATTGCATAAACCTTAAGGATAAAGATCAGAACTATGAAAAGGCGGACCTCAGGTGGTCCGCCTATAAAAAACCTGGAAAAAAGTTATATTGAAATAACTGACTGCAAAAAGGGCAGTTGAAGAGTATCTGACGGGATTATAAATAAGCGGCAAATACGGATTATAAATATCTGCTCAATGCAAAATAAAGGAGACATAAGAAATGAAAGATTGGTGGAAGAATTCCGTTGTATATCAGATTTATCCAAGAAGCTTTAAGGACTCCAACGGGGACGGCTTCGGCGATCTCAAGGGTATTATTGAAAAGCTCCCTTACCTTCAGAACCTTGGGATCGATGTGATCTGGCTCAGCCCTGTTTTTGACTCCCCACAGGACGACAACGGTTACGATATCAGTGATTACCGGAAGATCTACGCGGGCTTCGGAAGTAACGAGGACATGGATGAGCTGATCGGAAAAGCTCATGAGCATGGTATCAAGATCATTCTGGATCTTGTTGTCAACCATACTTCCGATGAGCATGCATGGTTTGTGGAAAGCCGGAAATCAAAAGACAGCAAATACAGTGATTATTATATCTGGAAGGATCCGAAAGCAGACGGCAGTGAGCCAAACAACTGGGGCTCCAGCTTCTGTGGAAGTGCCTGGGAATATGATGAAGAGCGCGGCCAGTATTACCTTCATTTTTACAGCAGAAAACAGCCGGATCTCAATTGGGAAAATGAAACCGTCCGTAAGGAAATCTATGATCTGATGAAATTCTGGATGGACAAAGGTGCTGACGGATGGCGCATGGATGTGATCGCATCTATCTCCAAGGATCAGTCCTTCCCGGATTACCCGAAAACGGATGGTCGCAAGTATTATACAGGAAAATATCACAGCAACGGACCAAGACTTCATGAGTTTATCCATGAGATGAACCGGGAGGTGCTTTCAAAATATGACTGTATGACGGTAGGTGAGGCGCCGGGCTCCACACCGGAGGTTGCAAGACTGTTTACAGATCCGGAGCGTGAGGAACTGAATATGATCTTCACATTTGAGCATATGAACATCGACCGTATTCCGGGCTCTGTAAACCGAAAGTGGGAATTGAAGCCTTTTGATCTCCGTGATCTGAAACGTGTTATGAGTGAGTGGCAGAACAAGCTTTATAACAAGGGCTGGAATGCTCTGTATTTTGAAAATCATGACCAGCCACGTGTGATCTCCAGATGGGGAAATGACACTACTTACCGCGAGGAATGTGCAAAGGCTTATGCTACCGTTCTCCATGGTATGCAGGGAACTCCTTATGTATATCAGGGAGAGGAGATCGGTATGACAAACGTGCAGTTCCCGCTGGAGGAGTACGAGGATATCGAGGTTCGTAATGCATATCAGGATCTTGTCGTTAAGAACAAAACCATTTCTGAGGATGATTTCCGCAAGGCAGTATGGAACAAGAGTCGTGACAATGCCAGGGTTCCGATGCAGTGGGATGACAGCGAAAATGCAGGATTTACGACCGGTAAGCCATGGTTCCGCCTTTCTGATCGTTACCAGGAGATCAATGTAAAAAAAGCTCTGGAAAAAAATGATTCCGTGTTTTATTATTATAAGGATCTGATCTGTCTTCGTCATGAGGAAGAGCTTCTCACAGAAGGTGACTATCAGCTCCTTCTTCCAGAAGACGAGAAGATCTTTGCATATTTAAGAACTTCCGACAAAGAGCAGTGGATCGTGGTGGCAAACCTTTCTGAGGATACGGTAAGTACAGAAGGTCTTGCGAAATATGTGTCCGATAAAGAGGATATTAAGATTGCAAACTATAAGGACAGAACAGGAATCAAAGCGGACTTAAGACCGTACGAGGCGTTTATGATGAGGATCCGGTAATTCCTGAGCTGTTGTATATGTAGTAAAGTGGAAGAAAAGTCTCTGCTTTACAGAGAGCAGGTATGAGTATTTGTGCGTATCTGTACTGCCAAAGGATATCCGGGTGCAGTGCAGATGCGCTTTTTGCCTGTGAGGAGAAGACAAACAGGAGGAATTTATGGAAAAATATATCATTGCAGTGGATATGGACGGAACTCTTCTGAACAGTGAGAATAAGATTTCTGAAAGGAACAGAAATGTTCTGCAGCGTCTGATCGATGACGGACATTATGTGGTGCCGGCAACCGGAAGGACCAGGGAGCTGATCCCTCAGGAGTTTTCTGTGCTTCGGGGTGTGAAATGGGGAATCGTGGAAAACGGCTGTGTTGTCTGGGATTACGATAAAAATGAGATGATCTGGCGAAAAACCATGCCAAAAGGAATGGTAAGTAAAATCCTGAAGGATGTGGAAAACAGCGGCGCAAAAGGCTGGATCGCAGAGGCTTATGCAAACGGAATCGCCTATTCTGATGCGAATGCCAGAGATTATGTGGCATCTGTAGCGGATAAAGATCTGCTGGAAAAAACTTTTGTAGATTATTTTCTCAGCAGACATGTATATGTTAAGGATTTTTATCATCAGAAAGATATTCTGGATCAGGCAGAGAAGATCAATATTTATTTTGATGATATGGAGACCAGCAGGGCACTTCGTGAGAAATGGAAGGATCTGGATGATGTGGCAGTGACTACTTCCATCAGCGGCAATGCGGAGTTTAATGCAGCAGGCGTGGACAAGGGTGTGGGTCTTGCCATGCTTCGCACAAAGCTTGGTATTGACCGGATGCATGTGATCGCTTTCGGAGATAATGAGAATGATCTGGAAATGCTGGAGGGTGCAGGTATCGGTGTTGCTATGGGCAATTCCAAACAGTATGTAAAGGATGCAGCGAATGAGGTGACCGGAGATAACGATCATGATGGTGTGGCGGAATTTCTGGAGAGGTTTTTCGGGCTGTAAGCTGTGGTTGATCGTGATCGTTGATATAAGGGACAGGGAAATGTATTTTTCTCTGTCTTTTTTTATTTGCATTTTTGGTGATATAAGGTATGATAAACGAAGAGGATACGGGGATTGCTGGTTTTGACTGGTAGTTACCGGTGAAAATTATTTGAGGAGATCAGGAGGATATTTTTTAATGAAAAATCTGATACCAAAGCGTGTGATGGAGTATATCATTATCACATTTGCTGTTGTTCTGATGGATGTGGGGATTTATGTATTTAAGTTTCCGAATAATTTTTCCTTTGGTGGTGTTTCGGGTATGGCGGTTGTGTTTTCGCATTTTATTCCGATGACGTCTGCGCAGATCAACCTGGTGATCAATCTGATTTTGCTGGTGATCGGGTTTATTGTTCTTGGCCGGGATTTTGGAGTGAAGACGGCTTATGTTACGGTTGTTTCTTCTTTGCTTCTGAATGTGTTTGAGAAGGCTTTTCCTATGGACAGGGCGCTGACGGGGAATATTATGCTGGAGCTTTGTTTTGCGATCATTTTGCCGGCGTTGGCTGCGGCGCTGCTGTTTTTTGAGAATGCTTCGGGTGGTGGCACGGATATTGTGGCGATGATCATTAAGAAGTATTCTACGATGAATATTTCGGGTGCGTTGTTTGCGGTGGATTGTGTGATCGTTGTTGTTTCGTTTATGGTGTTTGATCTTACTACGGGGCTTTGTTCTGTGCTGGGGCTTATGGCTAAGACGTTGATGATCGATAAGTCTATTGAGAGGATGAAGCTGAATAAGTATTTTACGATCATTTCCAGTAAGCCGGATGAGATCTGTGAGTTTATTATGAATGGGCTGGAGCGGAGTGCTACGGTTTATCATGGGGAGGGGGTTTATTCGCATAAGGATAAGAAGATTATTCTGACGGTTGTTGATGTTAGGCAGGCGGTGTTGCTGCAGAGGTTTATTGATGAGGTGGATCCGCAGGCGTTTTTGATGGTTACTAAGAGTAGTGAGGTTGTTGGGAAGGGGTTTATGAGTTATATTTGATGCGATCGTATGGGATTGTATGCTGATCGTAGGTGATTGTGTATGATTGTAAGCTGATGGAAATTAGGAGAGCGTTCTTTGCGGGCTGGATGGGCTGCGGGGCGCTCTTTTTTGTGGTGGATGGCGTCTCCCCGGCTGTTCGGTTCCGGGCGGGAGGTAGTGGTGGGGGTGTGGGGCGACTGGCGGAAGTGGGGATTGATGAGGGCTGGAGGATTGAGTGGATTCCCGGGAGTTGGATGAGCCATCAGCGCTGCGCTGGATGGCTGGGAGGAAAGGCTGAGTTTCCTGTGGTCTGAAGGTGAGGGATGAGCCATCGTCGCTGCGCTGGATGGCTGGGAGAAAGGTTGAGTTTCCTGTGGTGAAGGTGATGGCTGGGGCATCGTCGCTGTGTTGGATGGCTGATTGGTGTGTGAAGGTTTTGTGAAAGGGGTTTGACAGGTGGGGATTTTTATGGTAGGATACACACTTACGTAACAAATTTAATAAAAATGTAACAAAATGGCGAATGAGGAGCGTGGCGAAGTGGATTGTGAATGTCTGCCTGAATGGGTGGTGCTGCTGCGTGGTTTTCTGAGAGGAGTTTTATTGTTTATGTTTTATAAGAAATTTGCTGCTGTTGTTCTGAGTGCTGTTCTTGTGGGTGTGGTTCCTTCTGTTGTTTTTGCGGATGTGGATGATGTCAGTGCTGTGTCTGATGGAGATGTGGAGGTGCTTTCCATTGAGGATGGTTTTTCGGATGGAACGGATTCTATTTCTGCTTTTGCCAGTGCTCTGGCGGATAAGACGGTTTCTGAGCTCCAGGGGTATCAGGAGGCGAAGGCTGAGGCTGAGGTGATCGCACAGGAGAGGCTTGAGGCTGAAGCGGCTGCTGAGGCTGCGCGTAAGGCGGAAGAGGAGCGGAAGGCTGCTGAGGAGGTGCGTCTGGAGATGCGGCAGGGGATTGTGGATTTTGCGCTGCAGTTTGTGGGGAATCCTTATGTTTATGGTGGTACGAGTCTGACTAACGGGGCGGATTGTTCGGGGTTTGTGATGTCAGTGTTTGCGGAGTTTGGGTATGAGCTTCCTCGTGTTGCTGCGGCTCAGTGTGCGGCTTCCGAGAAGAAGGATGTTTCGGATATTGAGGCTGGTGATCTGGTTTTTTATGGTGATGGTGGTATTGATCATGTGGCTCTTTATATTGGTGATGGCAAGATCGTTCACGCCAGTACAGCAGCTACAGGGATCAAGGTTTCTGACTATGATTACCGGGCTCCGGCTGCGGTTGGTTCGTTTGTGGAGTAGGATAAAGATACGGTTGATCTATAGATGTGAAATATAAACTGTCTGCGGAGATTTTTTGGCCGGGTAGGCTGAAAAATAGCTGCGGGCAGTTTTTTTGAAGAAAAATAGTGTATAATTTAACCGAATCAAGTAAGTCTCCTGCGGGGTTGCGAAAAGCAATAAGCAGTGGGTGGGGACTTAGATAAAATTCAGAAAGGTTGTGGGGTTATGAATACAAAGGAAATCAGTGGTAAGCGGCAGATGGAGTTTCTGGCCGGGTTTGATTTTGTCAGAGAAGCGGGTACTGCTGGGGAAGTGAAGGCGGCGAAGATGATCAGGGATACTTTGGACAGCTTCGGAGTGAAGAATTGGATGGAGGAGTTTTCTTTTTGGGGTTTTCGGATCAACAGGGCGGTGCTTAAGGTTGTGGAGCCTTATCAGAAGGAGTATGTGGTGACCGGGTATGGAAGATGTGGAAATACTGGGGCAGAAGGTATGAAAGCGGATTTTTTGTATGTGGAGAATGGAGATGCTGTCAGTCTTTCCCGGGCGAAGGGTAAGATCGTTATGGTGAATGGCCGGGTGAGTGGTGATGTGTATCAGAGACTGGTGAGCGCCGGGGCTGTTGGTTTTGTCAGTGTGGAGGGTTCTCCGCTGGATGAAGGAGTGGACAGGGTTCCCTGTCAGCGTAGCCTGCCGATGATCTTTCCGGGAAATGCAGAAGGAGAGATAGAAGGATTGTCGGAGTCTTCAGAGGATATTCACGAGATGCAGGAAAAATATAGTGGTAGGATCCCGGGTGCGAATCTTCATTATAAAGATGCGGTGGAGCTGGTGACGGAGGGTGCAGCTGTGGTTTGTCTGGCTGTAGAACAGGAAGTGACGGCCTGTACATCCCGAAATGTAGTGGCGAGGATTGAAGGTACGGATAAGAAAGATGAGATTTTAACGCTTACGGCGCATTATGATTCGGTACCGGAGGGACCGGGGGCCTATGATAATATGGCCGGAGCGGCGATCATCATGGAGCTTTGCAGATATTTTCAGCAGTACAGACCGCGCAGGACTATGGAGTTTGTGTGGTTTGGTGCTGAGGAGAAGGGCTTGCTGGGCAGCCGGGATTATATCAGAGTTCATGAGAGTGAGCTTGGAGCGCATCGCTTTAATATGAATGTAGATCTGGCCGGGCAGCTGATCGGAGGAAATGTTCTGGGAGTGACGGGAGAGGCTTCTGTTTGTGATAAGCTTCTTGAGATCGCTGACGGAGCAGGGATCGGAGCGTCTGTGAAGAATCAGATCTGGGGAAGTGATTCCAATTCTTTTGCATGGAAGGGAATTCCGGCCATGACTCTGAACCGGGATGGTTTTGGCATGCATACCCGTTACGATACCATTGATCTGCTGTCTGCCTGGTCGCTGGAGAGAAGTGCGATCCTTCTGGGATGTATTGCAGATGAACTGGGGAATGCGGAGGTTTTCCCGTTTGAGAGAAAGATGCCGGAGAAATTTATCGGAGAGCTGGATGAATATATGTGCAGATAGTAAAAATCTGATTTTATCTGCTCATAACTGGATATTTGTTATGGAACTGTGGGGACTTGTCTGTTTCGGAAGAGTACAGGCAAGTCCCCATAAGTTATTCAATATTTTCAATGTTTATTGACCTTTATAATTTCGCAAGAGAACATGTGGCTTTGAGTCAGGGGGATATTTGCAGCTTTGTAAGGGATTTCCGGAACAGGGGCAAGTGGATGTTCGCAATTGAATCATGGAACTTACTTGATTTGGTCAAAATACGATAAAACAATAAAAAATAATACTAAATAATTGACAGTAAGATATTGAACTGTTATACTGAAATCACAGGCTTTCCAGGGATCAATGCGCCGGATATTGTTTTGCGGAGTATTGATTTCTGGAACTTTTATCACAGAAAAATCAGGAATGAGGAGATAGGACCATGTTTACAGAAGAACGACAGAATGCAATAGAGAAATGTCTCCGCGAAAAAGGAAAAGTCAGGGTCAAAGAATTAAGCGAGATGTTTCAGGTTACGGAGGACTGTATCCGCAAGGATCTCAAGATCCTTGAAAATGCAGGCAGATTAAAGAGGACTTACGGCGGAGCGATCTTGTCACAGGAGTATCCTCTGGAGAGAAACGTAGTAGACAGGCGTATGTACAATCTTGATAAGAAGAAAGTGATCGCTGCGAAAGCCTTCAAGCTGATCAAAAATAACGAAACGATCTTTCTGGATGTTTCCACTACAAATATAGAGCTGGCAAGGCTTATCGCTTCGTCGGGTATGCATGTTGTGGTTGTCAGCAATATGATCGATATCCTGCAGATCCTTGCTGCGAATCCGTCCATCACGGCCATAGGCACAGGGGGAACTATGTACCGTTCGGTGAACGGATTTATGGGAGCTGCGGCCATTGAGGTGATCAAGCAGTACAGCTTTGACCGGGCATTTTTGGGAAGCTGTGGCGTGGATATGACAGATTTTGCAGTTACTACATCCGGAGTGGAGGATGGATTGACCAAGAAGGCGGCAGTGCAGAGTAGCAGACATAAATATGTGGTTATGGAGAGAGAGAAGTTTTATTTTAACGAATCTTATAAATATACACATTTTGATGATATCAGCGGGATCATTACCGATGAATTTCCGGATGATACCATTGTGAACATACTGAGGAATACCGGAGTGAAATTACTCTGAGCAGACAGTAACAAAGGGGGATTTTTACATGAAAGACTATATTCTGGAAACCTGTGTGGATTCTGTGGAATCCGCCATGGCAGCAGCCGAGGGTGGTGCGGACAGATTGGAGCTTTGCAGTAATCTGATCATCGGGGGAACAACTCCCGGCCCATGGCTTTTTGAGGAAATAAGGAAGCGTTCAGATATCCGGATCCATGCGCTGATCCGTCCGCGGTTTGGAGATTTCTGTTATACAGATGCGGAATTTTCTATGATAAGGAATGCAGTAAAGGATTTCCGCAAAATGGGAGCGGAGGGTGTCGTGGTAGGTATCCTGAAACCGGATGGCACCTTGAATATGGAACAGATGAAAGAGCTGATGGATGCGGCGGGAGATATGTCTGTTACGCTGCACAGGGCTTTTGATGTGTGCGCAGATCCGATCGAGGCTATGGAACAGGCAATCTCTCTGGGAATCGATACAATCCTTACCTCCGGACAGAAGAATACCTGCCTTCAGGGTGCGGAGCTTTTGAAGGAACTGGAAACCAGGAGTCAGGGACGTATCACCATCCAGGCGGGGAGTGGCGTCGGTGCGGAAGTGATCCGCCAGCTTTATCCTCTTACCGGGATCAAGGCTTATCATATGAGCGGCAAGGTTGTAACGGACAGTGCGATGCAATTTCGCAAGGAAGGTGTCAATATGGGACTTCCGACATTCAGTGAATATGAGATATGGCGTACAGATATTGAAAATGTTCGTGCTGCAAAGAAAGTTCTGGAGGAATTATAATGGCTGAGGGGAAGATTTTTCTGAAAGAAAACCGTGATCGGATCGAAAAAAAATATCGGGAGCAGATGATGGGGTTACCGCAGGTTTTTGCGGATATTGATAAAAAGCTTGCGGAATGCACAGACGAAGTGGCTCTGGCGTGCAAATATTTATATGCGTTCATGCCATATAGTGATATCGGAAATTACGCGTTTGAAGTATTTCTGGATTATGCGGAGAATGGCGTATATTTATGGAAGGAAAACTCCGGGGTGGCAGAGCTGCCGGAGGAAATCTTTTTGAATTATGTGCTGTTTCACAGAGTAAATGAGGAGGAGATCGCACCCTGCCGTACATTTTTCCGCAGGGAGATCGGAGAGAGAACTGAGGGAATGAGCTTCCGGGAAGCTGCCCTGGAGGTGAACTACTGGTGTGCACAGGAGGTTACCTATCATTGTACAGATGATCGTACCCTGTCTGCACTTGCCGTATACCGCAGAGGAAACGGAAGATGCGGAGAGGAATCCGTATTTACCGTCAATGCACTGAGAAGTGTTGGTGTACCTGCCCGTCAGGTATATGCACCAAAGTGGTCTCATTGTGATGACAATCATGCCTGGGTGGAAATCTGGTGCGATGGAAGCTGGTATTTTCTGGGAGCCTGTGAGCCGGAGGAGATCCTGAATAAGGGATGGTTTACCAACGCTTCCTCAAGGGCTATGATGGTCCATTCAAGAGTTTTTGATACCAGGATCCCGGAGGGGGAAGTGATCGGCAAAGATGGTATGGTGACTATGCTCAACGAGCTGAAACGATATGCACTGACAAAAGAGATCACTGTGTCCGTAAAGGATTCACATGGAAAACCGGCAGAAGGTGCAGAAGTTTCTTTTGAGGTGCTGAATTATTCGGAATATGCCCCGATCGCAGAACTGAAAACCGACAGCCTGGGAAAAGTCCGCCTGACAACAGGGCTTGGAAGTATCCATATTTCTGCAAGGATGTATGCAGATGGAGAATGGCTGCATGCAGAAAACAGCATGGATACAAAAACAGAGGATTGTTGTGAGATCTGTCTGATGCCCGTAGGAAAGGAAAAGGGTATTTTTTATGAGGAGTGGACGGAGATCGATATGATCGCACCTCATGATGCGCCTGTAAATAAAGATATGCCAACACCGGAGCAGAAAGAAAGAGGCAGCAGACGTCTGGCAGAGGCAAACGCTTACAGGGAACAGAAGGTAAGAAACCTGAGCAATCCGGAGTGCCGGAAATTTCTGGAAAAAGAAACCGGAGATTCTTCAATGAGAAAAAAACTCCTTGAAGTCCTCACAGAGAAAGACAGAACAGACTGCATCAGCCAGGTTCTGGAGGAGCATCTGAAATTTGCATTACCGTATGAAAAAAGCATGGATGCAGATATTTTTGTACCATATGTACTGAACCCGAGAGTTGACGATGAAGTTTTGCAGAAATACAGAAAAGCGATCCTTGAGCAGCTGTCGGAAGAAGAGAAAAATATGCTGCAAAAGGAGCCGGCAAAGATCTGGAAATGGATTGAGGATAAGATCATTTCCAGCCCGGAGAAAGAACGCAGCAGTGTGATCACCACGCCGTCCGGATGTCTGAAAACGGGAACAGGAAGCCTTCTGTCAAAAAAGATCCTTTTTGTGGCAATGGCGAGAACACTGGGAATTCCAGCACGCCTGAACCCTCATGACCGTTCCATGGAGTATATGAAAAACGGAAAATTCATCCCGGTATCTGCGGAAACAGAGAAAAACGCATCGATCTTTCTGAAGGCAAGTGAGGATACACAGTGGAAATATTTCCAGAACTGGAGCATCGCAAAACTGGAAGCCGGAAAATACAGCACACTGAAGCTGGAAACCGAAAATTTCAGAGATCAGATGATGAAGCTGCCACTGGAAGCGGGAAATTACAGGATCCTTACCTCAAACAGACTGCCAAATGGAAATATATTTGCCGCGGAGTATTATTTTGAGGTTCAGATCGGAGAAATGAAGAGGGTGGAGCTGGCATTTCGGAATGCAAACCTGGAAGACATGCTGGAGAATATTTCCATACCGGAATTTACTCTCAGAAAAGAGGATGGGAGCACCGTGAAGGCGTCAGAACTGACGGCAGATGGGAAGCATATCCTGGCGTTTCTGGAAGAGGAGAAAGAACCGACGGAGCATATCTTAAATGAGATGATGGAGCAGGAAGAAGCTTTTTCCCGATATGCGAAGAGAATCATTTTTGTAGTAAAAAGCAAAAAAGCGCTGGAGACACCTACCCTTTCAAGAGCACTGGGCAAGCTTGGAAATGTTCAGATCTTATATGATGATTTTTCAGAGATCATCAATATACTGGGAAGAAGAATGTACGTAGATCCGGATAAGCTCCCGCTGATCATTGTGACAAACAAAAGCCTGAATGGGATTTATGCAACCAGCGGATACAATGTGGGAACCGGAGATATGCTGTTGAGACTGATGTAACAGATATATCGGATATATACAGAAGGAACACAGGCCGTATCATCGACTGTGTCGGTGACGGTCTGTGCCTCTGTAAAAGCTGTGAAATTATTGCAGTGGTTCAGATGTTCAGAATATGAAGGCAGATTGGAATGAGAATACCTGTTGTACTTCCCGAAACTGCCGTAATAAAAGTTGTTTTGCATTACTTACCATCAGAAAAGAGGTTACGCACGGAATCCCGGTAAATGCATTCCGGCTTCAGGCGGATCGTCCTTGGAAAATCGCAGTAGTCTCCGTTCATTCTGCGAAGCAGCAGATCACAGGCCTGCTCTGCCAGACCGGTCAGCGGCTGACGGACAGCGGTCAGCTGAGGAGAAAGCAGCATGGACAGTTCAAAATCATCAAAGGAGACAACAGACAGGTCTTCCGGGATCCGGATGCCAAGGCTGTAGATCGCTTCATAAATACCGAGGCATAGTGTATAGTTCGCAGAAAATACGGCAGTCGGACGTTCAGGAAGATTCCATAATTTCTGCATTGCCTGATATCCAAAGTCGTTTGCGTAATTTTCAGCGATGATATAATCGGGATTAACAGGAATATCGTAGTCTTCCAGTGCCCGGAGATAGCCTTTTTTTCGTTCACATGCAGTATAGGATGCAGGGGAACCGTTGACAAGGGCGATCTTCTGATGCCCCATTTTTATCAGATGCTCCACGATCTCATAGGCTCCGGAGGTACAGCTGGTCTGTACACAGTCTGTACGGTGGAAATGGCTGTGTTCTTCTAGCTCCACAACAGGGATCTTGGTATGCTCCACGGCGGAACAGATGTCCTTGCTCAGACAGAACGAAGAAATGATAAGACCGTCGATCCCGGAGCGGAGCATGTGAGGGACGAATTTATTGACATGATCCTTATATTTGTCGCCGCTCATAAATGTGAGAGAATAACCGTGAGCGCGCATGGTGTTTTCTATTTTGCTCAGAAGAAAAGCATTATGCGGATTATTGGGAGGACCGGATACCAGACCGATACGGTAAGTCTTGGAGGAACGAAGTCCCCGGGCCGTATTTCGTGGAACGTAATTCAGTTTCCGGATCGCTTCGTCGATCTGCTTTTTGTTTTGCGGCCGTACAGTTCCGCCGTTGATATATTTTGAAATGGTGGCCAATGCCAGACCGGTTTCTTTGGCAATGTCCTTGATGGTTGCACTCATAAATCAATCCTTTCCGGATGCTGTACTGTTGTGTTCGGACAGGTCTTTTACGGAGCGCCGCGGGTGGAATACAACATCCAGCATGTCAATTTTTGGAAAATCCGTATAGTCTCCATGGATCCTTTTTAAAAGTAATTCCACAGCATGTTTCCCCATGCTTGTCAGATCCTGTGAGACGCAGGTCATAGTCGCACTCATGGTCTTGAAAAGCGGATCATCATCAAAGCACACAAAGGAAATATCCTGAGGAACGGAAATCCGTGCCTGGCTGGCAGCGCTTAAACCACCCATTGCGGAGAGATAGCAGTCAAAAAAAACAGCAGTAGGGGGATCGGAAGAATCAATAAGCTTCTGGAAATGCAGGTTGCTCTGGATGATCGTTTCTGCAGTGGAACCAAAAGAAACAGGGGGAAAAGAATCCTGCTGTTTCAGAAGGTCAATGCCATTTTTCTGATATACATCCACAAAGCCCTGGATCCGCTGCTCGATGGTGTAGGAGTCCAGATACTGTTCCATGATCCAGACCTTTGTGTGACCTTTTTCCAAAAGGTGCTCTGCCAGCAGTGCACCGCCTCTGTAATTATCAGAAATAACACAGTCTACAGGAAAATGTCTCATGGAAGCAGGAATCTGATCGAGCATTACAACCGGTATGCCGGCATTCTGTAAAAGCTGGTACAGGTCATCATGCCAGCAGGATGGGAGCATGATAACTCCGTCAAAGTGCTGGGAGATAATATCCTGTATCGTATCGATCTCCTTCTGATGTTCAAAAAAGAAAGAACAGACAATAACTGTATAGCCATGATCCGTGAAATGCTTGATAATGGAGTTGACAAGCTCGCCCCAGAAATAATTACCAAGATCTGAGATCAGGATACCGATGGTATGTGTGTTTTTGGCACGAAGAAGCTGGGCATTCCGGTTTGGGGTATATCCAAGCTCCTGAATTGCCTTTTCTATAAGGATACGATTTTCTTCCCGTATTTTTTTGTGGTTTATATATTTGGAGATCGTTGCGGTGGACAGGCCTGTCGCACGGGCGATATCATTGATCGTAACGTTCATGTAAAGCCTCCGGTTCTGATGCATTTACAGATAATATAGTATTTTCATATTATATCATGAAAAAGAAAATGCCTCAATACACATGGCATTTTTTACACATAAAGTATCAGAAAAAACGAGCGTATTGTACATAAAATTGATAAAAATGAAACGTTTAACAAAACCTGATACGAAAAAGTACACAAAAACAAGACGGAATAATTGTAAAAAATAGGAAAAATGATTTTTCCCCTATGATTTTACTTGAAAAGCTGCTTCGGATGCGGTAAGATAGTCTTAACAAAAAACGAAACGTTTTACGTAACAAGAAAATCAGCTATACGAAACAAGGAGAAGGTTATGGCAGACACAAAGCAGCAGTGGTATAAAGATGCCAAATACGGATTATTCATCCATTGGGGACTTTATTCCATCCTTGCAGGAGAGTGGAAAGATCCGAAGACCGGTGAGGTCACCAAGACAGACCGTATCGCAGAGTGGATCGAGAACAATCTCAACATTGACAAGGAAGATTACAGAAAGCTGAAAGATGAGTTCCATCCGGACAAATTTGACGCGGATATGTTTGTGAAAAGAGCGAAAGAACAGTGGGGTGTTAAATATATCGTTCTTACTTCCAAGCATCACGAGGGATTCGCAATGTACGATTCCAAAGTCAGTGATTTTAATGTAGTGAAGGCTACAGGAAGAGATATCTTAAGAGAGCTTTCCGATGCTTGTAAGAAATATGACATGACAATGGGTATCTATTATTCACAGGCTCAGGACTGGGATGATGACAATGCCTATAAGAAGGATTACGAAGACAAGAACGAATGGAAGCCGGAATTCCGTACATACTTCGATGAGAAATGCAAGCCGCAGTTAAAAGAGCTTCTTGAGAATTACGATAATATTTCCCTGATCTGGTTTGATACTCCGATGGGAATGACCGCAGACGAAGCTCAGGAATTAAGAGACTGGGTTAAGGGTATTAAGCCTGACTGCATCATCAGCGGACGTATCGGACACCAGAAGGGCGATTACATGACCACCGGTGATAACTTTATCCCACGTCTTCCATACGACGGTGACTGGGAAGTACCGGCAACTGTAAATGATACATGGGGTTATAATAAATACGATACAAACTGGAAGAATCCGGATGATATCCTGAACCTTCTTCTCAAGATCGTCGGCAGAGGCGGAAATTACCTGCTGAACGTAGGACCAATGGCAGACGGAACTGTTCCGGAAGCTTGTGTCGAGGTTATGAATGAGGTTGGTAAATACGTGACTGAGAATGCGGAAGCAATTTACGGAACCAAGAATGTTGGTATCTATCCATATGAGATCCCGAGCATTGAATTTACAAAGAGACCACATAAGCTTTACGTACACGTACTTGCACCGAGATATCGAGTTGAACTGCTGAACATCGGTAATCAGTTAAAGGGTGCATATGTGGTAAGCACAGGAGAAAAGCTTCCGTGCCGCGCATTAAAGTGCTGTGAAGGAAACTCGATGATAGAGGTAGAGCTTCCGGAGAAGCTTCAGGGGGCAAAGAACTACTGTGTATGCCTGGAACTTGAGGAAGAAGAGCCGATCTTTGAGGCGATCATCGATTGATCAATTTATGAACATCAATGGGAAAACTATATAATAAAAAATCATATTAAGGGAGGATTTATTCATGAAGAAACGAATGAAAAAAGTTGCAACACTGTGTCTCGCCGGTGTAACAGCAATGTCAACAGTAGGCGTAACAGGAAGCGCCGTATTTGCAAAAGGTGACACAAACTACGATGTAGACAATATGGATTTTGAAAACGTTGAGCTTCGTGTAGCATTCAGATTTAACAACGGATCTGATACAGACGGACAGGCTAAATGGTATTACAAAGCACTTGATGAGTTCAACAAAGAGAACGAAGGAAAGATCCATGTAACAGATGAGAGTATTTCTACGGAGTCTGATTATGAAGAGAAGCTTACAACAGATTTTGCTTCCGGTAATGTACCGAACGCATTCCTTCAGTATGGCGGAAGCCGTACAAGAGATTATGTAGATGCAGGATATATACTGGATCTGACACCATACTTTGAGCAGTATCCGGAATGGAAAGAGGGAGTTCAGGATTTTGCATGGGAGACAACACAGTTTGACGGCATTGAGGGAACCTATGGTATTCCGTGGTCTGCTTATTAGCTCTGCCTCTACTACAACAAAGATTACCTTGATCAGGTTGGCGTAGATGTTCCGGAGTCCTGGGATGATCTTGTTGATGCCTGCGCGAAATTAAAAGATGCAGGAATCCAGCCATTCAACTACTCTGACAAAGATAACTATCGCTTCGAGCATCTGATGAGTGCTCTTGCTCTGAAAGCTTACGGAACAAGCATCGCAGATGATCTTGCAAGTGACAAAGAAGCTTACAACGGCGAGAAGATGGTTGCAATCTATCAGAAGATGAAAGATATGATCGATGCAGGATACTGGGGAGACGGAATCCTCAGCACAGACTTCAACACAGAGAGAAATATGTTTGAGGCAGGAAAAGCTGCATTCACAATTGACGGAACATGGAACTGCGGTAACTTCCAGAATGACTCCGATACAACTCTCTTCGATGCTCAGAAGATCGGTGTTACAAGAATTCCTTATATCGACGAAGCAAACAAGACTGTAGAGATGGGCGGCGGTTCTGATACATACTACATCACTACATTAAACAAGAGCGATGAGGAAATCGCAGCAACTGTTAAATTCATCAAATACCTTACAAGTGTAGATTCCATCAACGAAATGTGCAAATCCAGCCCGACAACATATGCTGAGAAGGTTACGATCGATACAGGTAACTATCTGCTTGACGATGTAAATGCGATCATGGCTGAGAATACAGAGTCTAAACTTGAGATTCCTACATATGACAGCAACACAGCAGCTATGGATACAATCCGTAATTCTCTTCAGGCATTAGCGACAGGCGCAAGTGCACAGGAAGTTGGAGACGATATCGTTGACAAAATGTCTGCTTACGAATAAAGAGAATTTTGACTGAACGCATGATGTGTGGATAAGAGAAACAGGGGGGAGCATCATCTGCTTCCCCTTGTTTATTACGGAGGTATACATATGGCAGGTAAATCTGTACCAAAGGTAAAACAGAAGCTGGACAAAAAAGATCTTGCGCTTTCTTTAGCGTTCCTTCTTCCAGCAATTTTAATAACTGTTATTTTTGTCATCTACCCTGTTTTTGATACCGTAGGCTTATCATTCCGTAAATGGAACGGTATGTTTGGTGCGGCAAAGCAATGGGTAGGACTTGAGAACTATCAGAAGATTTTTTCAGATAATCTGTTCTGGAATGCAATGCTCAACAGTGTGTACTTTATGATCGGTGGTTTCGTTATCCTGATGCCGCTTTCATTTGGTCTCGCAATGCTGGTAACTACAAAGATCAAGGGAACCGGATTTTTCAGAACCTGCTACTTCCTTCCAAATATGTTAGGAACAACAGCAGTAGCCCTGATGTGGACATTTATGTTAAATCCGAACTTTGGTATCTTTAATACCATTGAAAATATTTTCGGCCTTCATGGTGCGATCCCTGATGTGCTGACGATAAAGACTGTAAACGTCTGGATCGTTATCCTGGTAAATGAGTGGATGTATGCCGGATATAACATGCTGATCTTTGCAGCTGGTCTGGTAGCGATCCCGGATGAGTTAAATGAGGCAGCAGCACTGGATGGAGCTACCGGATGGCAGAGAGTTCGTTACATTACCCTGCCTCTGATGAAAAACTCCTTCAAGGTATTCTCTATTTTGTGTATCACAGGATGTCTGAAAGTATTCGATATTATCTGGGCGATGACAAGAGGAGGCCCGAACGATATCAGCTCCACGCCTTCAATCATGCTTTATACACAGGGATTCTCCTATAAGCTGTTCGGACGAAGCAGTGCATACGGTGTTATTCTGTTAGTGCTGGGTGTTGCACTGAGTCTTATAACCAATCATTTGTTCCGTGAAGATAAAGATCTTGCAATGTAGGCGGAAGGAGAAGAGACGATATGGAAAAAACAGCTAATAAACAGAAAATGCATGGAGGAAAGATAGCGCTGTATGTTATCGCGATCCTGTGGACAGTTGTTACACTGTTTCCGGTAGTAGTGACCGTAATGGCCTCCTTCAAAACAAACTCAGAGATTTACCTGAACCTGTTAAGCTTCCCTAAGAAGATTATGTTCCAGAACTATATCAGCGCAAACAAAACAGCGGATGCATTGAATACCATCAAGAACTCCCTGGTTGTAGCAACTCTGACAACTGTATTTAATACTGTAGTCGGAATGATGGCAGCATACATCTTATCAAGAAAAGATTACAAATTCTTGAAATGGGTATATGTATTCTTCATGATTGGAGTAATGGTTCCGGTCCACTGTACACTGATCCCGATCAACAACATTGCAACAGTATTAAATGCAAAGAACAACCTGTTCTTCCTGATCCTGATCTATGTTGCGTTTGGTATGTCCCAGGCGATATTCCTTTATACAGGATTCATGGATGGAATCTCCAGGAACCTGGATGAGGCGGCGATCATTGATGGATGTAACAACTGGCAGCTGCTGTGGAAGATCCTTTTCCCTGTCTGCAAGCCGATCATCGCAACAGAGGCGATCTTCGTATTCATGTATGGATACAGTGAACTTGTATTCTCCATGATCCTGATGACAGATACCAAATATTTCACAGTTTCACGTGCGATGCTGAACTTCTCTTCCGCACATACACAGGAGATCGGAAGTCAGTTTGCATATGTAGTAATGTCCGTAATTCCGATGCTTATCATTTACATCGTGTTCCATAAACAGATTGAAAAAGGTATGCTTTCCGGAGCTATCAAAGGCTGATGCTTTTAATCTAAACAGGAGGAAAAAATCATGTATCAGTTTGACAGAAAAGAATATGAAAAACGTATGGAGTGGTACCAGGATGCTCGTTTTGGAATGTTTATCCACTGGGGATTATATTCTATCCCTGCAAGAGGCGAGTGGGTACGAAGCGTAGAGGAAATACCTGAGGAAGAATATCTTCCGTTTATGAAAGAATTTGATGCAAGAGACTACAATCCGAAGCAGTGGGCAAAAGAGGCCAAGGCTGCAGGTATGAAATATGTAGTCCTGACAGCGAAGCATCACGACGGCTTCTGCTTATTTGACAGTAAATACACAGATTACAAGGTAACAAATACACCGGCAGGAAGAGACCTGATCAAGGAGTATGTAGAGGCACTTCGTGAGGAAGGCCTTAAGGTTGGAATCTATTTCACACTGCTTGACTGGCATCATCCGGATTATCCGCATTACGGAGATCGTATCCATCCGATGAGAAACCACAAAGAGTGCGGAAATGAGAATCGTGATTTCTCACGTTATACAGAATATCTGTATAATCAGGTAGAAGAGATCTGTACAAACTACGGACAGATCGATATCATCTGGTTTGATTTCTCCTACGACGATATGAGAGGGGAAAAATGGGGCGCAACCAAGCTGATCAACATGGTGCGCAGCTTACAGCCGCAGGTTATCATCGATAACCGTCTGGAAGCCAGCGGAGAGGGAAGAGGATCCCTGTATGAGTGTGATCCGACACCGTACCATGGCGATTTCGTAAGCCCTGAGCAGATCATCCCGCCGGAAGGAATCTGCGATAAGGAAGGCAACCCGATGGTCTGGGAAGCATGCTTCACCATGAACAACAACTGGGGATACTGTGCAAACGACCATTATTACAAACCGGCTTCCATGCTGATCAAGAAGCTGGTAGAATGTGTTTCCAAGGGTGGAAATATGATCCTGAACGTAGGACCGGATGCAAAAGGTAAATTCCCGAAAGAATCTTCTGCGATCCTGGCTGAGATCGGACGCTGGATGGACAAGAACCACGACAGTATCTACGGATGCTCACCGGCTCTGGATATCCCGAAACCGGACTACGGACGCATCACCAGAAACGGAAACAAATACTATGTACATATCTATGAGAATACATTAGGACCACTTCCACTGATCGGATTTGACAAAGATAAGATCGTGAAGGTACGTGCACTGGATGACGGACATGAGGTGCCGATCTCCAATGCATGGATGCACAGCGATTACCCGGATATCGCATTCGTTGATCTGGGACCTGACCCGGTACTTCCTGACCCGGTAGACTATGTTCTCGAAGTAGAGATGGCTGAGTAAAAAACGAATCAATAATAAAAAAGAACAACAGGAAAAGCAGGAGATATGTGAATCTCAGTTATCCGGTTGTTCTTTTTTACCATAAGGAGAGGGGAAAAGATTATGATCATTTATACAGGAAAAGATTACTATGACGTAAGCAGAAAAGCGGCAAACATCATGTCTGCACAGATCATCATGAAGCCAAACGCTGTTCTCGGACTGGCTACAGGCTCCACGCCGGTGGGAATGTACAAGCAGCTGATCGAGTGGTACAAAAAAGGAGATCTGGACTTTTCACAGATCACATCCGTAAATCTTGATGAATACAAAGGGCTTTCCGGAGATAACGATCAGAGCTATCGTTATTTTATGAACACCAATCTGTTTGATCATGTAAATATCGATAAGGCAAGAACCTATGTGCCGAACGGACTGGAAGAGGACAGTGAGAAAGCCTGCGCGGATTATAATGCGATCATCCGCAGCGTGGGCGGCATCGACATGCAGCTTCTTGGAATCGGCGGAAACGGCCATATCGGCTTCAACGAGCCGGGTGCAGCCTTTGAGAAGGAGACTCACTGTGTAGACCTTACAGAGAGTACCATCAAGGCAAATGCAAGATTCTTTGAGACTATGGATGATGTGCCGAAGCAGGCGTATACCATGGGAATCAAGAACATCATGGCGGCTAAAAAAATCCTTCTGATCGCTACAGGAGAGGCCAAAGCAGATGCCCTTTACAAATCTCTCTACGGACCGATCACTCCAAATGTACCGGCATCCATCCTGCAACTTCATCCGGATGTGACGGTAGTGGCTGATGAGGATGCTTTAAAGCTGATCCGTGAGAAAGGCCTGCTGTAAAAAAAATGCCTGATCTGATCAGATAAAATGTTGTAAATAATTGTGAATAAAAGAAGCTTCGATCTAACTCTCGTTTGTGAGCGATATGCTCAGAGAGTGGATTGAAGCTTCTTTTGTGCTTTCCGGTCGTGCTTTTATGTTTTTACAAGTGACTGCAAACGGGCCAGCAGGCTGGATGTTTGCATTTGCAGTATCAGGCCTTTTTCAGCGTTTTGCGATAAATCATAACAGAAACGATAGCAGTAAACACCTCCGTGATCCAGAATGCGTTCCAGACGCCTTCAGGCCCCATAAAACGGGACAGAAGATAGGCGGTGGGCATGATAACGATCACATAGCGGAAAAGGGAAATTACAAGGGACTGCGTGCCTTTTCCGAGTCCTTCCATAGCTCCGGAAGTGGTGACGGATATTGCGGAGACCAGAAAACCGGCACTGATGATCTTAAGGGCTTTGGAACCGGCGGCAATGGTTTCCGGGGTGGTGGTGAAAAGTCCCATAAGCTGTCCGGATGCCAGAAGGCAGATAACAGTACCAAGGAGCATGATCACACAGCTGGACTCCAGGGTAAGCCGGAAGATCTTTTTCACGCGCTTCATCTCCCGGGCTCCGAAGTTGTAGCCGATCAGCGGGCGCATGCCCTGGATGATGCCGTTAGCCGGCAGATACAGGAAAGTCTGCAGCTTGTAATAAATGCCAAGGATCACTACGTAGCTGTCTGAGTAGGCGGCCAGCACGGAGTTCAGAAAAGAGATCAGGAACGATGGCAGTGCCAGGTTCAGGATTGCGGGAACACCAATGGCATACAGGCTCAGATCCGTTTCTTTGCTTGCTCTCAGGGCTTTTGGTGTCACGCGTACCGGAATCGGTTTCAGGATATAAAAGGCCATATACACTACAATGGTGAGCGCCTGGCCGATACCGGTGGCCAGAGCCGCACCACGGATTCCCAGTTTCGGGAAAAAGCCGATTCCCCAGATCAGGAACGGGTCCAGGATGATGTTGCTGATACATCCCACCAGCAGGGCGATCATAGACACTTTCATCCGTCCTACAGCCTGGAAAAGTTTTTCGAAGAACAGGCTGATGGCGATCACTGTGGAAAACAGAAAAACGATGGTGGAATACTCCAGGCCCATCCGGATCACGGTTTCATCCTGCGTGTACATTCGAAGGAATGCAGGCATAACAGCAATACTGATCACGGTCATCAGGATACCGTGGATCACAGACAGGAGAAAGCCGTGGGTTGCTGCGGTGTCTGCCATTTTCTTGTCGCCGGCGCCAAGATGATAGGAAACTCTGGCGTTGATACCGATTCCAAAACCGATGGCAACGGCATTGATCATGTTCTGAACCGGATAGACAAGAGAAAGAGCGGTCATGGCCTGTTCGCTGATCTGCGCTACAAAGAAACTGTCCACAATGTTGTACAGCGAGTTTACAAGCATGGAAAAGACCATAGGCAGTGCCATGGATGCCAGTAGCGGGCCTACAGGCTTTTCCTTCATAAAAGTATCATTCATGAATAATCCTCCTTTATATCAGAATCGTATGGATATCAGGTGTGGGAAACAGAGCGTGCTTTTTTTACACAATAAAAGCCACACAACCTGTCCCTTCTGAATGGGGCGGGTTGTGTGGCGAAAAAAGTCGGAACTGAAAAATCCACACGTTGTTTTAGTGCTTTCACCTTAACAAAAAATGGGCTGTATGTCAATAGGCATGGCTTAACCAAATCAAGTAAGTCCCCTGCTTCAATTGCGAAAAGCAATAAGCAGTGTGTGGGGACTTGCTTGTATCAGGAGGAGTGCAAGCTCCTCCTGATAAACTGCGGAGCAGTTATTTGGTGTAGAGCTACGTAGCGAAGCGGATTGCGAATATCCGCTTGACGAATATCTGCCTGACTGCGGGCAATTGCGGGCATAATGGGGTTGAAAAATACAATTCTGGCAAAGTGCACAAAACCTGTCGAATCATGGTGGATAAGTGAAAAACTTTCCAAAAAGTTTTCCACATGACAAAAATCCGCAAATCCGCTAATAATCAAGTTATACACAAAATTATCCACATTATCCACAAGGATAACAATGTGGATGACCTGATTTACATAAATAAAATGAAACGTATGTTTTGTGTAAAATGATAAATCTGTAAAAAACGTTAAAAATATTTTTAAAACTATTGACATTTTTAAATTCTAAATATCATAGAATGTTTTGCGAAAAAGACATAATTTAAAAGGATAAAAATAAATAATCAGAAAATAACAGATAAATTCTCACGGAACTAATCTATTTAAAGGAGGCACTATCAGATGTATGGAAATGAGGGTGAAATAAGAACAGTGCCCGGATAAAACGGGCACTGTAAGATGTTGAAAAGTCATTTTCAGGTGTGGATAAGTGTGGATAAATCTGCTTATCCTCCCTGTTTCATACGTTTGATCACCTTCAGACGGGTAAACTCTTCACGCTCTTTTTCTTCCAGGGCGTTGGTAATGTCCCTGGTGAGAGTTTCATATCTGGGGATGGTGATGTTTTTCAGGGCGTTGGCACGCTTCTGTGTTTTCTTGATGTTGGTGGCAAGACGGATGGCTGCGTTTTCGATCATGGAGAGCTGGATGGACAGCTCTTTTACACGCTCGAAGGCGGCTTTGGCCTCGTCCAGGGACAGCTTGGTGCTGTAGTAGGCGTAGGTAGGAGTATTGCCGGCTTTTTTATCGTATTCCACAAGCGGGATCTCAGTTCCCATGACACTCCTGGTCTTGATCCGGATGGAATTTTCTACAGGAACGGTATGGGAGATCTGATCTACAAAAGCGATTCCGATCTCCATGTTTGCTTTCTGCAAAGCAGCGTAGGCAGTGCGGAAAGTCTCATCGATCTGGGTCTGGATATCCTTTGCCTGGTCGATCAGCTCCATCATTTCACGGATCAGGATATTACGCTTTTTGTCCATAAGCTCATAGCCCTGTCTGGAAAGGGCCAGAGAATTTTTTGCAAGTATGAGATTTCCCTTGGTGGGAAAGGTATTCGGATCCATAAAATCACCTCACTAACGGACGGTTTCTCTGTAATACTGATCCAGAACTTTGGTATCGATACGGTCGAGTTCTTCTCTTGGGAGAAGTCCCAGAAGTTCCCAGCCTTTATCCAGAGTTTCAATGATGCTTCGGTTTTCTGTCTCAGACTGTCCCACAAACTCTGCCTCAAAAGCTTTTCCAAATACAAGGTACTGCTTATCCAGCGGAGAAAGCTCGTCTTCGCCGATAACCGATGCCAGGGCTCTTGCATCGCCTACTTTTGCGTAGCAGGAGAAGAGCTGGTTGGCAACATCCTGATGGTCGGCACGTGTGAAGCCTTCACCGATACCGTCCTTCATCAGACGGGACAGGGACGGCAGAACGTTGATCGGCGGGTAGATCGCCTGTCCATGAAGCTGACGGTCCAGTACGATCTGGCCCTCGGTGATATATCCGGTAAGGTCAGGAATCGGGTGGGTGATGTCGTCGTTTGGCATGGTCAGGATCGGGATCTGGGTTACAGAACCGGTGCCTCCACGGACGATTCCCGCACGCTCGTAAAGAGTTGCCAGTTCACTGTACAGATATCCCGGATAACCTTTTCGGGAAGGAATCTCACCTTTGGAGGAGGAAACCTCTCGCATAGCCTCGCAGAAGGAGGTGATGTCAGTCAGGATAACCAGGATGTGCATGCCTTTTTCAAAAGCAAGATATTCAGCAGCAGTGAGGGCAATCTTCGGTGTCAGAAGACGCTCTACAACCGGGTCGTTGGCAAGGTTCAGAAACATTACAACGTGGTCGGAAGCACCGCTTTCCTCGAAGGTCCTGCGGAAGAATTCGGCTACGTCGTATTTAACGCCCATTGCTGCAAAAACAATAGCGAATTTCTCATCGGAGTCTGCGCCAAGGGAAGCCTGCTGAACGATCTGTGCAGCCAGCTTGTCATGAGGAAGACCGTTTCCGGAAAAGATCGGCAGCTTCTGGCCGCGGATCAGGGTGGTCAGTCCGTCGATGGCGGAGATGCCGGTGTTGATATAGTTTCGCGGATATTCACGGGTTACCGGGTTCAGTGGAAGTCCGTTGATATTCAGGCTGACTTCCGGTGTGATCTCGCTAAGTCCGTCAATGGGCTGGCCGATACCGTTAAAGGTACGTCCCAGGATCTCCGGGGAAAGCCCGATCTCCATAGGATGTCCGGTAAGACGTGTGTGTGTATTGCCGAGGGACATATTATCAGTTCCCTCAAAAACCTGGATAACAGCCTTGTCTTCATAGATTTCCACGATACGGCCGATCTTCTGTGTGCCGTCTTCCATGTGGAATTCCACGATCTCCTCGTAAGATGCGTTTTTGACACCCTCAAGGACAACAAGAGGGCCGTTTATTTCACTCAGGCCAAGATATTCGATTGCCATAAACTGATCCCTCCTTTAACCGTTTCTTTCCAGTACGTTGTCGTAGAAGCGGTCGATATCTTTATGATACTCATCAAAACGTTCCAGTTCTTTGTTTGGAACTTCGTATTTGATGGCGATGATACGTTCGAAGATATTATCCTCTTTCAGTACGGAAACCGGCATGCCACGGTTTACAAGGGCACGGCATTTCTCGTAGAGATAAAGGATGGTTTCCATCATCAGGAACTGTTTTTCCATTGGGACACTGGTGTCCTCCTGGTGAAAAGCGTTCTGCTGCAGGAAGCCCAGACGGATGACTCTGGCAATCTCCAGTGTCAGTTTCTGGTCATCCGGAAGAACGTCGCTTCCGATCAGTTTTACGATTTCCATAAGAGAACTTTCCTGATTGAGGATCGCCATGATCTGGTTTCTGTCGTAGACAAATTTCGGGGAAACATGCTCTCTGTACCAGGGAGTCAGATCCTCCAGATATTCGCTGTAACTGGTCAGCCACTGGATCGCAGGGAAGTGACGGGCATAGGCGAGGGCCTTGTCCAGTCCCCAGAAGCAGCGGACAAAACGCTTGGTATTCTGAGTGACAGGTTCGGAGAAGTCACCGCCCTGAGGGGAAACCGCACCGATAATGGAGACGGAACCTTCTGTTCCGTTCAGGTTCTGCATCATTCCCGCACGCTCATAGAAGGCGGAAAGTTTGCTTGCCAGATATGCAGGGAAACCTTCCTCTGCAGGCATTTCCTCCAGACGTCCAGAAAGCTCACGGAGAGCCTCAGCCCATCGGGATGTGGAGTCTGCCATGATCGCTACGTCGTAACCCATATCACGGTAATATTCTGCAAGGGTAACGCCGGTGTAGATGGAAGCCTCACGGGCTGCAACCGGCATGTTGGAAGTGTTGGCGATCAGGGTGGTTCTGTCCATCATCAGGTTTCCGGATTTCGGGTCGATCAGTTTGCTGAAATCCTCAAGAACCTGTGTCATCTCGTTTCCACGCTCACCACAGCCGATGTAGATGATGATATCTGCGTCAGACCACTTGGCGATCTGGTGCTGGGTCATGGTTTTTCCGGTTCCGAATCCTCCCGGAACAGCAGCAGTGCCGCCCTTGGCAATCGGGAAAAGAGTATCCAGGATACGCTGGCCGGTAAGAAGCGGAACGCTTGCCGGGAAACGTTTGTAGGTCGGTCTCGGCACACGGATCGGCCATTTCTGTGCAAGTGCCAGTTCTTTTTCAGTTCCGTCATCAAGACGAACGGTAACGATGGGTTCCAGAACCGTATAAGCTCCGTCAGGAACGGCATGGATAACAGTTCCGTGTGTGATCGTCGGCGGAACCATGGACTTGTGAAGGATAGAAGCGGTTTCCTGTGTCTCGGCGATAACCGTACCTGCGCCGATGACATCGCCTTCTTTTACTGTAATGTGTGTTTCCCATTTTTTTTCGGTGTCAAGAGAGTCAACGCTGACACCACGGGAAATATATTTTCCAGAGGCCTGTGCAATCTCTGCCAGAGGTCTCTGGATACCATCAAAAATATTGTGGATGATTCCCGGACCAAGGAGAACGGAAATGGCGTCTCCTGTTCCGATCACGGTTTCTCCGGGTTTCAGTCCGGTAGTTTCCTCAAAAACCTGTACGGTGGTCATATGTTTCTTAAGACCTATGACTTCGCCTACCAGTTTTTCAGGGCCTACATAGACCATCTCGGAGATCTTGAATCCGGTGTCGCCCTTTAAGTAGATAACAGGACCGTTAACACCGTAGATAATACCTGTTTTACTCATGTGCTGGACCTCCGTCAAATTTGAATTCTCTGTAAGCTGCCTGGTAACCTTCCTCAAAGGAATTGTCTATGAGGATGTTTTTTTCAGGGATGATCGCCTTGATTCCGCCGATAAAGGACTCGTCGGAAAGCTTCAGCGGAAAGCCGGTTTTTACAGTGAGAGATTTCAGACGAGGTTCATCTTCTTTTGAAAGATAGATCTGGATCTCATCGTGTTCCGCGAAGCAGACAGCTTCTTCAATTTTTGTACAAAGATATTCTTCATAACGGGAAGATTCCATGAATTTCAGGATCTGTTCCCGGACTTCAGCAAAAAGTTTTTCTTTTAAGCGGCTCTGTCTGGCAGTCCAGTCACGCCGGATGTGAAGCTGCTCTGCGGAAAGTGCCTTGTTGATCTCGCGCTTTGCGTTTGCAATCTCGGCTTTGCGGGAGCTGGCGGCGTTTTCCAGAGACATTTTTTTATGTTCCTCCAGTGCGGCATCCAGGGAGTCTTTGTGCTCCTGTACATCTTTTTCCGCCTGACGGCGGGCTTCTTCCACGGAGGTGTCATAGAAGTGCGTAAGCTTCTCTTCAATTGTCATAATATCACCTGCCTATAATTTTAATCCGATGGCCTCGTTTACATAAGAAGTAATGAAATCGGGCCTGCGGCCGGTACCATGTCTGTCAGGAATTTCAATGATGAGAGGTGTTTTATGATGAAGTTTGACATCATCGATGATCTCAGGAAACTCCCGGCCGAATTTTTCGGTCAGGAGTATGATTCCAATCTCTTTGTCTGCGATGGTGCGTTCCAGGGCTTCTTTCAGCTCGTCGTGTTCATGGACGATCACACCTTCTACACCGGCCAGTCTCATTCCTGTCAGAGTATCAATATTGTCACTGATCAGATACATTTTCATATCAAAGTTTACCCAGGATCATGAAGGAGATGATCAGTCCATAAAGAGCAACACCTTCGGCAAGACCTACGAAGATAAGAGATTTACCAAGGATGCTCTGATCCTCACTGATTGCTCCAAGGGCTGCGCTTGCCGCACTGGCAACGGCAATACCACCACCGATACAGGAAAGTCCGGTAACGAGTGCTGCTGCGATGTAACCCATACCTGTTGCAAGGCCTGCGTCAGCGCCTGTAGCAGCCTGTACGGAAGCTCCGCCTGCAAATGTTACGGCAATGGCGACAAGCATGATACCGAAGAAGAAAAAGGCATTGACACCAAGTGCTGTTTTGTAGCGGCCACGGCTTTTTTCGCCGAGAAGATAATAACCAAATGGAAGAATGATGCTGAGTACAAGTGCAACTGCGATTGTGATCTGTGTAATGACTGTCATGATGATGACCTCCTTAATATTCGTTTAATTGGCTGCCTGGATCAGAAGGAGTTCTGACTCTGGCATTTTATTTGTTTTTGGAGCAGAACGGCTCGAATTTCCGGCCGCTGCCTTTGTAAAAACGGCTGAACATTTCGTAATATTCCAGACGAAGTACCTGGATACCTACGATCAGGCCCTCCATGGCGCATACAAACAGGTTTCCGAGAATGATGACGATCCAGTTTGGACTGCCGTTCTCCGCACCCGCAAGCATAAGTACAACTTCCATCATGGCTGCGTGGCTGACTGCAAAAGCGCCGATACGCACGAAGGAGAGTGTATTGGAAAAGTAGCTCAGGATAACCTCAAACAGTTCAAAGATACCCTGTACGATAAACATGCCTTTTTCTTTTGGCATAACCTCGGCTTTTTTCTCTACCAGGTTTGTGAGCGGCTCCTTGAAGAAAATAAGAAGCAGCGGTAAACCGAACATAATGGCAAGAACTGCACCGCCAGGAACTGCATGCCCGGATACAAAAAGTCCGATGCAGAGAACTGCGGAACCATAAAATACAAGTCCTGCCACTGCGTTGGTGTCGAACCAGGTTTTTTCAACATCGTGCATCTTAAAGGAATTGATGATGTTGAAAACCATGCACAGGAGGATGATTCCCATGCCGAAGCCGATGGCAACGATAAATACGGTATTCAGTTTTCCGATAAAAGGTATGGTCGTCATACTGTCTACGGGCCGCAGCCACAAAGCAGGTATGAGATCCTCAAATCCAAAGACACTTCCGAACATCAGGCCGAAGAATGTGGAAAAGACTCCGGCGCAGCTGATGATTCCGGCAAGATCGATATGTTTCCGTTTGTACAGGAACAATCCTCCGATAAAGAGCAGGAGCCCCTGGCCTGCATCACCGAACATGGCTCCGAAGATAAAGGAGTAGGTGATGGCAACGAACCAGGTGGGGTCCATTTCACCGTAAGCAGGAAGTCCGTACATTTTTACGTACATTTCAAATGGTTTGAAAAGTTTTGGATTTTTCAGTTTGGTTGGCGGCTGATGGCTTGGGTCATGTTCCAGTGTGGAGGTATCTTCTCCGTCAACCAGACAGAAGATCCTCTCATCAGAAGCGATGTCCGCCTGAAAAGCCCTCGTGTCGGCTTCTGTCATCCAACCGCAGAGAATGTAAAAATTCTCATGTTTTCCGGTACATGCAGCAGCTTTTCGTACATCGAAGTTTCTGGAAAACTGTCGAAGTGTATTTCTGACAGAAACAATGGTTTCAGCTTTATCTGAGAGAAATCGCTGGTATTTTTGCTTCTGTGTTTCCAGGTGTTTCATGGCTTCTTCGTATTGGCTGCTCACGGTGGAAAAAGCCTGATGCGCTGTTCCGGTGTAATTATCCGGCACAAAAATCTTCTCAAAATGCATGGAAGCGTAAGCTGCATCGATCTTACGAGCCTCATGCTTCGGCACAAAGTAGACGCCCCAGACATACTGATCGTCTTCATCGCATTTGAGGAAGATGGTGTTCAGATTGTCGTAAATATATTTCTTGAATTTCTCATAATACTGTTTTTCGATACGTCCGAAATGAAAATGAATATATTTCAGATGCAGGATAGAGGAAATATCATAATTGATATTTCGGAATGGACGTATGATACGCAGAGATTCTTCCAGTGAAGAACATTTCTCTTCCAATTCTGCCTGTTCTTGCTGGAGCTGATCCGCCTGAGAGCGGATCTCCTTTACTGTGGAAAGTGCTTTTTCAATACCAGGACTTTCGCCGGAAGCGGCAGGAGGGCTTTTCAGCTCTTCATAAATGGCATTGATGGAATTCAGCGCATCTCTGTAAGGGTTGACCTCAAGAAAAGGTGTCAGGTTTTCTACTGTGGTCAGTTCAGAGAGTGCGTTCTCCAGATGAATTTCGTACTTGCACAGGTAGGTGTTTACAACCCGGTCGATATCTGCCTTCGGACCGGTGATGCTTAGAAAATTCATTTTTTCAATCACGTTGCTACCTCCTGGTTATTAACCGTTGCGTATATAACGCAGGGATTGTTCTGAATCCACGCCATAGCGCACGCATTCAAGGGCAATGGTCAGACGGTTGACTTCATGTTCTTTGTGATATAAATAGGAATAGATGACTGCTACGGAATAGGGATCCTTGCGTGCTTCCTGTTCCAGTATGCTACGAAGAATATAGTTATAAAATTCTTCCAGACTGGCAACGGTCAGCTGTTCGTATTTCTTACCATAATAAGTTCCATTGAAGATACGACGGAACTCTTCTGGTGTAGGGGCCTCCACAAGGGTGGTGATCTCCTCTTTGCGGAGCTTGTAGTTCATGGGGACCAGCAATGCGTAAATAGCAGCCGGTTCCATCTGAAAGCAGCGTTTGGAGCGCTGGATGAACTGCAGGTTTAGCATATCGAATTTTTCACCGTAAGCCTTGGTGATCTGTTTCAGATCGTTACCTTTGAAAAGCTTCTTCCGCACATTCCAGATCTGTGAAAAATACGAAAGGTCAAGTGCCATGCCGAAGTCAAAAAGCGTGGCATTTCCACGTTCGTTGACCTGAGACAGCGGAATAAAAAAATCATTTCCCTTCAGTGCCGCAATGAATTCATCCATATTGGTGCAGGCGGTAAGCCTGTCAATGTCCAGCTTGGAATGATGTCTGAAAAAATCGCGGTAGGGAGAAATATCTACGGGATCGGTGTCCCGGTGGTCAAAGAGATTCGTCATGATTTCTTTCAGGACGCGGATCTCATAACGCTTCGAGTAAAGCGACAGGAACGTTCGCTGTTCCTGATTTGCAAAGTGGTAAAGCCTTGAAAAATTCAGGAAGATGGATTTCTTCAGGAGTTTTTCTATCTGTCCGCGGTGAAGATCATTTTCATCGAGACCGGACCAGATATTCTGATATTCGGGAGTCCGTTTCAGGTAGGCTGTTACCTGGGGGACATTGGGAAGCTGAACGATTTCTTCCAGCTGCTCATCTGTCACAAGCCTGCTCTGCATGGCGCGGATCTTGGTGGAGAGTCCGCTGTATGAGAGGACAGAGCCCATTGAATCACTTCCTTTCCCTTCAGGTTTCGGTGATGCCTGTTATTTTCTGAAACAGCTCATTGCAAAGACTTTCGTGATTGGCTTCGTAATAGGCGTCCAGCCTGGACAGCTGGTCTTCGGTTTCTGCACGAAGCTCATTGATCCGGGCGTCTTTCTCGCGTGCCAGATCTTCACGGATCTTCTGGATCTCGGTGCCGGTTTCTTTTTCAAGTGCGGCATCGAATTCCCTGGTCTGTTTTTCTGCTTCTTCCGAGAGAGCCTGTTTTTGTCGCGCAGCGTCCTGCATGATGGCATTGGCTGTGGCTTCGATTTCCGAAAGCTTATTTAGGATTTGTTCCATAGTGCCCTCCTTGTTTGGTTATTGTTTATAATTGATTTTTATATGATACACCTTTTTTATGGTAAAAACAACTAAAAAGTTGTTAAATTTTTTGCAAAGTTTGAATAAATGTGTTCAAAAAAAGACGGGAAAAGAATATTTGTTTATTAGACGATATATTCTTTTTTGGGGAAAAATGAAAACCGCAAAGGGGCCGTAAAGCCACGGCCCCTCTGCACACCCCTCGGGCTTTTTTTGAAGGAGTGCTTGGTTGTGGTGACGGGAGGTTGTTGACTTGTGGTTGTATTCTGCGGTGTTGGGATGTGGGAGGTTGTGCCGATGTGGATTTCTGTATTTGGCGGTGTTGGGGATGTGAAGGGCTGAGCCGATAGGGTTCTGTATTCTGCGGTGTTGGGATGTGGGAGGCTGAGCCGATGTGGGGTTCTGTATTCTGCGGTGTTGGGATGTGGGAGGTTGTGCCGATAGGGTGGTAAGGGGACGGCGAGGCGTTTTGCTGTTGCCTGGATTGAGGGTTGATAAATTTTTTTATTTTTTGCTTGCGATAGCAGGCAAATTGCATGTATAGTTGAGTATTGGGACGTCTTGTGAATGAGTATTTTTGGGAATGATGGTAAATGAGAAAGTTTATCATATTTATGAGGGCGTTCTGGTTTATGCGGTTGGTGAGAGGGTGGATAGATGTGTCTGACTGGGATTGCTGGCTGCGGAAAGTTATGATTTGAGTTGTATATTATAAGAAGATTAATTGGAGGTTGTTTATGAGATTGCGTAATATTCCCGGGGCGAAGGATGCTATTTTGGAGTGTGACTGGGTGATTGATGAGCCGGAGAGGTTTAAGGGGAAGTGGGAGAGTGTTTTTGGGGAGAAGAGACCGCTTTTTCTTGAGGTTGGCATGGGAAAAGGGCGTTTTCTGATGGATATGGCGCGCCTGCATCCTGAGAGGAATTTTGTTGGAATTGAGATGTATGACAGCGTGCTGCTCCGGGCACTGCAGAAGAGGGAGGAGCTTGAGGAAGCCGGGGAGAAGTTTTCAAATCTGGTGTTCATCCGTGTGGATGCAAGGCTTTTGCCGGAGATTTTTGAGAAGGATGAGGTTGACGGGATTTATCTGAATTTTTCCGATCCGTGGCCGAAGGCCCGTCATGCCAAGAGAAGACTGACTTCCAGGGAGTTTTTGAAGAGGTATGAGCAGGTCCTGAAAAAAGAGGGTACTGTGGAATTTAAGACAGATAACCGTGGATTGTTTGAATTTTCCCTGGAAGAGGTGAAGGAGTCTGACTGGAACCTGGAGGTTTGTACATTTGATCTGCATCATGATGAGGAACTGGTTAAGGGAAATGTGATGACAGAGTATGAGGAGAAGTTTTCTTCCATGGGTAATCCGATCTGCAAGATGGTGATCAGACAGAAATAGAGGCGATAAAATGCAGGAAGAGATTTTTGAAAAGTATCCGATTCCGAAGGCGTATTTTAAGCTGGCGCTTCCGGTTGTGTTCAGTATGGTGATTTCGCTGATCTATAATATGGTAGATACTTATTTTATTGCGGGAACCGGGAATACGGATCTGGTGGCGGGTGTTGTTCTGGGTACACCGATCTTTACGCTGATGATCGCCCTTGGAGATATTTTTGGCCTGGGCGGAAGTTCTTTTATTTCCAGGCTTTTCGGGGAAAAGAAATTCGAGGATGCGAAGAGGATCAGTGTGTTCAGTTTTTATGGGGCCATTGTCTGCGGTGTGGTGGTTACCGTTGTTCTGATGCTTTTGCGAAGCCCTATTCTGGGGTTGCTGGGTGCAAGTGAGGCAACCTGGGAGTATGCTTCTCAGTATTATACCTGTATCGCACTGGGCGCTCCGTTTATCATTGTGGCGTTGACGCCGTCCAATCAGCTGCGTACAGAGGGTTTTGCCACAGCATCTATGATCGGTTCTGTGCTTGGTGCGGTTGTGAATATCATTTTGGACCCGGTGATGATCTTCGGGCTTGGCTGGGGTGCGGCAGGTGCTGCCACAGCTACGGTGATCGGAAATGTATGTACGGATATTTTTTTCGTGTGGTTTCTTATTAAGAAGAGCAGAAATCTCTCTGTGAACCCTAAGGGATTTCATATTTCAGGGGCGGAAATCGGAGCGGTTTTTGCAATTGGGATTCCGGCGTCGGTGACAAATCTGATGCAGAGTATCGGGATTGCTCTTACCAACCGTGCGTTGTTGGGATTCGGTGATGATAAAGTTGCGGCTATGGGTATCGTCATGAAGATCAATATGATCGCGGCGCTGGTGCTTGTTGGCTTTGCTTTTGGCGGGCAGCCGCTGATCGGGTACAATTATGGTGCGAAAAACCGCGAGAGACTGAAGGGAACGCTGAAATTTGCCTATCTGTTTGAGGGCGGGCTGGCTCTTGTCCTGATGGCTGTACTTGGATTTTTTGCCCCGCAGCTGGTGCGGATCTTTATGAGTGATCCTTCGGTTGTGGAAAACGGCGCACTGATGCTTCGCCTGCAGCTGGCGGGTATGGTGTTTATGGGAATTGTGCTGATCAGTACCTGTACTTTCCAGTCAGCAGGACAGGCAGTGGGAGCGTTTCTCCTGTCCGTCAGCAGACAGGGTGTGATCTTTGCCATTGTGCTGAATGTGGCGCTTCGGGTTGCCGGATATCAGGGGGTGCTTGCGTCTCAGGCGGTTTCCGATCTGTTGACTGCACTGCTTGCAGTGGTGTTGGTTGTCCGATGGTGGAAGTCTGTGGAGTTTTAACCAAATCAAGTAAGTCCCCTGCGGGGTTGCGACATTTATTGTGAATAAGATTTTTTTCAGGCTGATCGGGAAACTGATCGGCCTGTTTTCATATAATAAATAAGGAAAAGAGGAACGTAAAGTGGTATGTAAATGTTTGGTTTGTTCAGGCGCAGGCTCATGATCTTACCAGGAATCTGCCGAATATGGGAAAGGGGAGAAAGAAAACTTGAAAAAAAGAAAATCCGGTTCATTCCGACGAAATCTCAACAGTGTAAACCGCAGCATCAACAATCAGGCAGCCCAGATCAGAAATTCGCTGTCAGAAATAGAAAAAACACTGAACAAAATTGCATCAAATGAAGATACAAAAAATAAAAAAGATAAAAATAAAAAAAATTAAAAAAAGGTGTTGACTTTCACCGAACCATAACGTATAATACAACATGTCTTGAGGAACGAAACAAACGAAAGACAAACAATTAAATATGCGTTTTTAGCTCAGTTGGTAGAGCACCTGACTCTTAATCAGGGTGTCCAGGGTTCGAACCCCTGAAGACGCACTAAAAGCACTGTTTTTGCAGACATGGGAGCTGCGGGGACGGTGTTTTTTTGTGCTTAAAATCAGTGTTTATGCGTGTTACGGAATTTTTGAGGTTTTGTCTGGACGGAGTGAAATGAAACGAAATCGGGGTAAAATCGGGAAACAGTAAAATGCCGATCATCAGATGTGATCAGAGTGTCCGATTTAGACACCATGATTATAGGTATAGATCCTTTTGAATAAAGAAAGGATGGTATACGATGGGAGTTTGTAAGAAGATAAAAAGGAAGGATGATCAGGAGCGGAATGTATGGGAGAATATCTCAGAAAAAAAGGAGGGCCGGGTCTTGGAACGGACCCGGCAGAGTATGAAAAGAAAAATAAGTAATGATCTATAAGATGAAAAAGCTTTGTGCTTTATTTGCTTAATAATATACCGTCAAAATGTGATGGAACTGTGAGAAGCATTTTAAAAATCTGTGATTAAAATCTAAATATCTCATAAAGTCTTATAAAATCCTGCGAAACTTCTCGACTGTTTGTTCAGACTAATCTGCAAGCGGATGTGAAAAAGGCCATAAGGATGGAAAATTCTGGAATTTACTCAAAAATACTAAAAATTAAGAGGACTTTTGCAAGGCGATACGGTATAATAAACCATAGCATAAAAATCTGAAGCGGAAATGAAAGGTGACGGATGGGAATGCCTGTCTGTATTCAATTCTGAGACCTTCAGATAAAAAGGGAGGAAATAGCTATGGAGAGAGTGTTTGAGGCGATCAACGGAGTGTTCAGCTTTATCGGTCCACTGTCTGATTTTCTGTGGGATTTTCCTACAAATTTTGACTGGTACAGCAGCATTCCCATTCTGGGAAACATATCCTTTGCGATCATACTGCTTCTTGGATCCGGAATTTTTTTCAGTTTCAGGATTGGGTTCATGCAGGTGACCTATTTTAAAAAAGGAATCCGGACTATGACCGAGAAACGTGTCGTTGAAACAGGAATTTCACCGCTGGCATCGTTTTTCTTAAGTTCGGCCATGCGTGTAGGACCGGGAAATATTCTGGGTGTAACAGGTGCTATTGCAGTGGGCGGCCCGGGAGCTTTGTTCTGGATGTGGATTTCCGCATTTTTCGGAATGGCAGTGGCATATATGGAAGGTGTCCTTGCCCAGATTTTTAAAGAAAAAAAAGACGACGAATTTGTAGGAGGTCTTCCTTTCTATGGAAGAAAACTTCTGGGAAACAAAGTTTGGATCGGAGTTTTTCTTTCCGTATTGTATATTCTGTACGCCCTTTGCTGTCTGCCTGCACAGGGATTTAATGTTGTTTCCTCAGTGGGACGTATGGCAGAGATTGTAACCGGAACAACCATCGCAAGCGGATCTGCCTTCTATTATATAGTAGGAGCACTGATCGTAGTTCTCACAGCAGCCATCGCATTTGGCGGAATCAAAAAAGTTTCCAAATGGACAGATATGATGGTGCCGGTGATGGCGGTGCTCTATATGGTAGTAGTATTACTTCTTATAATATTAAACTTTACCCGCATTCCATATTTCTTCGGAAGCGTTTTTGCAGGAGCATTTAAGCCGGACGCATTCTTTGGCGGTGTTTTTGGAACGGTTCTTGCACAGGGTGTAAAACGAGGCCTGATGTCCAATGAGGCAGGTCAGGGAACTATTACAATGTCAGCGGCGGCAGCAGATGCAAAACACCCATGTGAGCAGGGTGTGATCGCCTCCCTGGGAGTTTTTCTGGATACCATTGTGATCTGCACACTTACCGGATTTGTGGTAGTTATGGCTCATTGCTGGACCGGTGCGGATGCGGAAAACTGGCAGGCTCTTGATAAACTTCCGAAATATACGGAATCTATCGCTGTGCTGACTCCGGGAACTGCAATGAACGGAATCGTTACATTTCTTGTGACATTGTGTTTCTGTCTCTTTGCGTTTACCTGCCTTCTGGGAATGATCAGTTTTTCGGAAATCGCGGCAAATCGTATCCGCAAGGATAAGATCTGCATCAATATTGTACGTTGTATCGGCCTTTTTGTTGCCGCATTTGGAATCCTCTGCAATATTGCAGGACTGGAACTTGGAAATCTCTGGGCGTTTTCTGACCTTGGAAATATTCTGATCGTGTTCTTTAACGTACCGATCGTTTATGTCGGCGCAAAATATGTTTTCCGTGCCACAAAACATTACAAAAAGAATGACGGCACTCCGTTTACATCAGAAGTAATTGGAAGAAATGACTGTGTCTACTGGGATGAGCGGGCGAAAAAACAGTGAAATTTTTTTGCAGAAAATAAAAATTCCGGCGTGAGATAAAATTAGCATTGTAAAAGTGCATACACTCATTTATAATGAGTAACAGATTCTAAAGATGTTATAAACAACAGGAGGAAAGCCTTGAAAAGAGAATTAGTTATTGTCATTGATTTTGGCGGTCAGTACAATCAGCTGGTTGCAAGACGTGTCAGAGAATGCAATGTATATTGCGAAATCTATTCTTACAAGACAGATCTTGAGAAGATTAAAGCGATGAATCCGAAGGGAATCATCCTTACCGGCGGACCAAACAGCTGCTATGAGGCAGATTCACCGACTTACCAGAAAGAATTATTCGAGCTTGGTATTCCGGTACTTGGACTTTGCTACGGAGCACAGCTCATGATGCATGTCCTTGGCGGAAAAGTTGAGAAAGCAGATGTCAGCGAGTACGGCAAGACAGAGCTTCTCATTGATAAAAAAGATTCCAAGATCTTCAAAAATGTATCCGACAAAACAATCTGCTGGATGAGCCATACAGATTACATTTCTCAGGCTGCACCGGGATTCGAGATCGCTGCACACACTGCAGACTGTCCGGTAGCAACTGCACAGAATGAGGAGAAGAAACTGTACGCGATCCAGTTCCATCCGGAAGTACTGCACACAGTTGAAGGAAAGACCATGCTGTCCAACTTCGTACTTGGTGTCTGTGAATGCGCCGGAGACTGGAAAATGGATGCCTTTGTTGAGCACACGATCAAAGAGATCCGTGAGAAAGTCGGCGATGGAAAAGTTCTTCTTGCTCTGTCCGGTGGTGTAGATTCCTCTGTAGCAGCAGGACTTCTTTCCAGAGCGATCGGCAAGCAGCTTACCTGTGTATTCGTAGATCATGGCCTTCTCCGTAAAGATGAGGGTGATGAGGTTGAAGGCGTATTCGGACCGAACGGTCAGTTTGACCTGAACTTTATCCGTGTAAACGCACAGCAGAGATATTACGACAAGCTTGCAGGTGTTACAGAGCCTGAGGCGAAACGTAAGATTATCGGTGAGGAATTTATCCGTATCTTCGAGGAAGAAGCCAAGAAGATCGGCGCCGTAGATTTCCTTGCACAGGGAACTATTTATCCGGACGTTGTAGAGAGCGGTCTCGGTGGAGAATCCGCAGTGATCAAATCTCACCACAACGTAGGAGGACTTCCGGATTTCGTTGATTTCAAAGAAATCATCGAGCCACTCCGTGACCTGTTCAAAGACGAGGTACGTAAAGCTGGTCTTGAACTTGGAATTCCGGAAAGACTGGTATTCCGTCAGCCATTCCCAGGTCCGGGACTTGGAATCCGTATCATCGGAGAAGTCACCGAAGAAAAAGTACGCATCGTACAGGATGCAGACTACATCTACCGTGAAGAAGTCGACAAAGCAGCCGCCGACTACAAAAAAGAACACGGAGAAGACCCATCCTGGATGCCAAACCAGTACTTCGCAGCCCTTACCAACATGCGAAGTGTAGGCGTAATGGGAGACTTCAGAACATACGATTATGCAGTGGCACTCCGCGCCGTTAAGACTATTGACTTTATGACTGCTGAATCTGCTGAGATTCCTTATGCAGTGCTTAATAAGGTGATGAACCGTATTATTAATGAAGTTAAGGGCGTAAACCGCGTATTCTATGATCTTACTAGTAAGCCGCCTGGTACGATTGAGTTTGAGTAAGATATGAATTAAAAATATAAGAAACCTTGTCTCAGGGAAGAAATCCCCTGAAGCAAGGTTTTTTAATATCAGAACGAAAATATTTTTAATATTGCTGAAGATAATATTTGAATAGAGTATAATTAATAATATAAGTATTTGAATGGTGAAAATATGCTGGAAAAAATTATAGAACTTACAAATGAATATATAGAGAGTATGCCGAAAAAAGAACGCAAGAAATATGGGCAGTTTTTTACCAGTATGGAGACTGCCCGTTTTATGGCTGGGCTGTATAACATCAATGAAGAAATGAGCAAAGTAAGCATACTCGATGCAGGGGCAGGTTCAGGTATATTGTCATGTGCATTTATTGAAAGATTGGAAACGATAGATTCTATTCAGGAGATTGAACTTACCTGTTATGAGAACGATGATAATGTATTGCCATTGTTAAAATGTAATTTGGAATATTGCAGAGAAAAGACAACGAAAAAGCTTACTGTTAATATAATTGAAGATAATTATATCCTGAGCCAGTATCTGGATTTTAATCATATGATAGGTGGTAATACAGAGCCTAAAAAATATGATTTTGTGATTGGAAATCCACCGTATATGAAAGTACCGAAAAATGCACCGGAAGCAACAGCAATGCCAGCGGTATGTTATGGTGCACCAAACTTATATTTTATTTTTGCATCAATGGGATTATTTAATTTATGTGAAAATGGAGAGATGGTGTACATTATTCCGAGATCATGGACGTCTGGAGCGTATTTTAAACGTTTTCGGGAATATTTTCTGACAGAGGGAAAACTGGAACATATTCATCTTTTTGTTAGTAGAAATAAGGTTTTTGACAAGGAAAGTGTGTTACAGGAAACGATTATTATTAAAGTAAGGAAGACGAGTGAAAAGCCAGACACAGTTACGATTACATCTTCGAAATCAAATAGTGATTTTGGAGAGCTGACATCATTAACCGTTCCGTATGATTTGGTTGTAGCAGGTTCGGATTATTATGTTTATCTTGTAACAGATGAAAATGAAGTGGAAGTATTAAAGAAATTGCATAAATTTGATAAGACGCTTCCAGCAATAGGGATAAAAATGAAAACAGGATTGACCGTAGACTTCCGTAATCGTGATATCTTGAGGGATGAGGCGGAAGAAGGGGCAATACCTTTATTCTATTCACAGCATATAAAGCAGGGGAAGGTAGAATTTCCAATACAGAAGGATCATGAATATGTAGTGACTGATCAACGTGGATTGATGCAGGATAACAAAAATTATTTGTTTGTGAAACGCTTTACAGCAAAAGAAGAGCCAAGAAGACTGCAGTGTGGTGTGTATCTTGCGAAAGAATTTCCACAATACAAAAAGATAAGCACTCAAAATAAAATAAATTTTGTTGATGGAGTCCTGGTAGAAATGTCAGAATGCCTAGTATATGGATTGTATGTACTGTTCAATTCTACATTATACGATGAATATTACCGTATTTTAAATGGATCTACACAGGTTAATTCCACAGAAATTAATTCAATGCCTGTACCGGATTTGGAGTGTATTCAGGAAATGGGAAGGAAGATAATCAAGAGTAAGGATTATTCAGAAGCAAATTGTGATTTGATATTGGAGGGATACTGTGGCTGATAAGGTAGAAGAAGCAAGAGAATTTCTGAAAACTATAGGTATGCCAAAGGCACAGCAGACAGATTTATGTTGTTATGTTATTTTGGCAATGGCAGGTATAAAACCAGATATGTCCTGGAGCGAAGCAACCAATGAATGGATTCGTATTCATGATATGATTCAATTCGTCAATACATTTTATGGCGTAAGCTATGCGGAAAATAGTAGAGAAACATTCAGGAAACAGGCATTGCATAGCTTTCGCACAGCAGCTTTGATTGAAGACAATGGAAAAGCGACTAATAGTCCGAACTACAGATATAGATTGACAGAAGAAACAGTAGAACTTTTGAAAACCATGCAGACACCGGAATGGGAGATTGTTTTAAAGCGTTTCTTTTGCTATCATAAAAAATTGATTGATGTGTATGCATCCAAAAAGCAAATGACAATGATGCCAGTAAATATAAATGGTGAAGATTTTAAGTTTTCTACTGGTAAACATAACGAACTTCAAAAGGCTATTATTGAAGAATTTGCACCGAGATTTGCGCCAAATTCAGAATGTTTGTATGTCGGAGATACGACCAAAAAAGATCTTGTGAAAAATGTAGATAAGCTAAAAGCGTTGGGATTTGAAATTACGCTTCACGATAAGATGCCGGATGTAGTGTTATATCGTGAGGACGAGAACTGGATCTATTTTGTTGAGTCAGTAACATCTGTAGGACCGATGGACCCAAAACGTATATTGGAAATCACAGAGATGACGAAAGATGTTACGGCAGGAAAAATATTTGTAACAGCATTTCTAGATTTCAAGACATATAAGAAATTTGCTGAAGAACTCGCGTGGGAAACAGAGGTCTGGATTGCCGAAATGCCGGATCATATGATACATTTGGATGGGGATAGGTTTATGGGACCGAGATAGTAGTGAATAGGACAAAAATAATTAAAAAAACAATAGAGGTATGTAAAAAAGGTTTTGATAGAATTAAAACTGTTGCAATGACAACAGAATTTGTCTGTTTGTACTGATCAAAATTGTACGACTTACAAGCAGAGAAAGTACAAAGAATTATACAAAGAATTATAAAAAGAATAGCATAGTAATAATAAAAGATGATATTATATAAGAAAGAATGGAAATATAGATGGATTGGGATATAATAAAAGAAAAATGCGGGAATATTTTAGCTGATGCACTATAGATAAACAGTGTGATGAAGCGAAGTTTTTAGCAAAAGAAAGACAGAGAAAAAAGATATTAAAAATACAATTATGGACTTAATTAAGATAAAACAACAATATATAATGTTAGTAGAAAAATTAGTTATAGAAATAAAAAAGTGATTTTAAAACTATATTATGTATATATTTTGATGTTTAAAAGGAGGAGTGATTGTGCGTAACCCATTAAGATATCCAGGTGCAAAATCCAAACTTTTTGATTATGTTAAGGCGTTAATTGAAAATGAAGGATTAAGAGGATGTACATTTTATGAACCATTTGCAGGGAGTGCAACACTTTCTTGGCAGCTATTAGAAGATGGAATAATAAAAAATGTTGTAATAAATGAGAAAGACTCTCTTCTATATCATTTTTGGAATTCTGTGTTTAATTATACAGAAGAATTAGTTGATTTAATAAGAAGAGCAGATATAAATATTGAAACATGGAATGAGTGTGCAAAGTATAGAAAATTGACATATTTATTTAGTAAAACATCCTATCAAATAGGATTTGCAGCATTGTTTTTGAACAGAACTAATTTTTCAGGAATATTAAAGGCTAACCCAATAGGAGGAAAAAAACAGAAGTCAGATTATAAATTAGATTGCAGATTTAATAAGCAAAAAATAATAGAATCCATTTTAAATATTTCACAATATAAGGATCGTGTTACGTTATTTAATGATGATGCAATTGATTTTATGAAAAGGGAATTAAAATATAAGCGTAATAAATCGACGTTTGTGTATATTGATCCACCATATTATAAGGAAGGACCAGGATTGTATAGGTATTTTTATTCGGAAAAACAACATAAAGAACTTGCAAATTATATTAAAATGAAAAGATTTCCATGGCTTTTAAGTTATGATGATACTCCAGAAATAAGAAGACTGTACAATAGAAAAACATGTATTAATTTATACTTGGATTATTCGGTCAAGACTTCTAAAAAAGGTAAAGAAATATTAATTTCCGATTTGGAAATACCACCGATGGAACAAGAAAATATACTTGTAGGATAAGAGGCGCAATTGTGATAAATTATTTGAGAATAAAGCATTATAGAAAACTGAAGAACATAGATATAGATTTATCTAAGAGGATTAATATTATTTCCGGAACAAATGGAACTTGTAAGTCCTCAATATTGTATATGGTAAGTAATGCATTTCAAGAAGTAAAAACAACGGCTGAGTGGCTAAACGACAAGGATGTTCTGAAAAATATAAAGGGTGCCAATAATGGCATCAATCTTAAAATTGAAAGATTAACAAGAGGAGATGAAAAATATAATGATCCAGCTCAAGGGGAAAGTGGATCATTATTTACATGTGACTATGAAGATGGAGTAAGCTTAGAGTTTAGGAGGCATAATTCAAAAAGTGGAGATAAGAATAGGTTTGCTTTAAAACCATATTATAAACGAGGTGCAAATGAAAAACTTCCACAATTACCAGTGATATATTTAGGACTTTCAAGATTATATGCATATGGTGAATATTCAAGTGATGTTGCTGAGATAAAAAAACAATTACCAGAAAATTATTTTGAAATAGTGAGGCAATTATATAAAAAATTTACAGGTATAACAATTGAAAATGAGCAAACACAAGAAATGGGGGAGATTAAAAAGAGAACAAGCTTTTCTACAGATTTCGAAGGTATAGATTCAAATACAATATCTTCAGGTGAAGATAATTTGTTGATAATATTAATAGCACTTGTTTCTCTTAGATATTATTTTGAAAATATAGATTCAAAACATCAAACAGAAAGTATTCTTTTAGTAGATGAGATAGATGCAACTTTGCATCCTGCCTTTCAGAATAAACTACTTGATTTGGTAGAAGAATATGCAAATAAATATAAAATAAAATTGATATGCACTTCACATAGCCTGTCACTTTTAGAGTATGCTTTTCAAAAGAAAAGCAATGTAATCTATTTACTGGACAATATTACTTCTGTAATGCAAATGGAAGATGCTGATATTTATAAAATTAAAATGTATTTACATAATCAGTCAAAGGAGGATATATATATTAGCAGATCAATTCCAATTTTTACAGAAGATGCAGAGGCTAGATTATTTTTAAATTGTTTATTTGATTCATTCGAAAGAAAATATAAGAGTAAATTTTCGTATATTAGAAATGTGTTTCACCTTGTAGAAGCAAATATTTCTGGTGATGCTCTTGTGAATATATTTAGTGATGATAAATTATTACGAAGTACAATGCGGTCAATTTGTATTGTTGATGGTGATAAAAAAGCGCAGCACAAGCTGGAAAATTATACAATAGCACTACCAGGAGATAAATCACCGGAAGAATTAATTTTCGATTACGCAAAAGAGCTATATAATAATGATGATGCTTTTTGGCTTGATACCACAATTATTAGTTTAGGATATACAAAAATTTATTTTAGAGATCATGTACTTGTTGATATTAATACTATAGATGAGAAAATTAGATTGTTGAAGAACAATCGAGAATCGACTAAAGGTGTAAAAAGAGAAAGTAATAAAAAAGTATTTAATCAGTATAAGAGATTCTTTGAAATTATTATGAGAAAGTGGATAGATGATAACGAACAAGATGTAAAATATTTTTACCACAATCTCCATATTTTGTTTTGTAAAGTCTCAGAGTTTCATGATATTAACCCGAAAGAGTGGATTGAATAATATTTAAAAATATATGTAAGAATAAATCTGGAAAATAATTTGAAGTTTATACTGTGCCAATTTTGCACCATGCTACAGAGACGGGGGAGAATTCGAATAGTAAAAACAGCAAATAAAACCGGAAAGAAGCAGAAAAATTGCGACTTTCCGGTTTTATTATAGTAAGCGCTTAATTTTTAGGTATGATAGAAAAATCCCCGACTACTTTTCAGTAGTCGGAGCACCTTCACAATTCACATATGTTTGATTTGATTCGTTTGCACGATGTTCGATCTCAGCTTTGACGGTTTCGTTCCAT
>ENA-ORTF01000377-ORTF01000377.1-human-gut-metagenome-genome-assembly--contig:-NODE-377-length-59739-cov-25.321275_pt1 | contig 59739 bp, 48 predicted proteins | sample MGYA00241908_ERZ509180 | MGnify/ENA primary metagenome ERZ509180 (study PRJEB26280, sample SAMEA2338814) | human gut metagenome | biome: human gut; feature: human-associated habitat; material: faeces... | reverse complement strand
TCGAGTTTATCAACCTATTTTATCAGTTTAGGCTTGCACAAATCATAAAAATATGGACAATTTTTCGGTTACAATATTGGGATGCGGGTCGGCTAAACCCACCGTGCGCCACAACCCGAGCGCACAATTGGTATGTCTGAACTCAAAATCGTTTCTGATTGACTGCGGCGAGGGCACTCAGACTCAATTGATGCGCGCGCACTGCAAGTTCAACCGACTGCGCCACATATTCATCTCGCATCTGCATGGCGACCATTGTTACGGGCTGCCTGGGCTGCTTTCAACAATGGGGCTGACCGGACTCGACGGCGAGACTGTGATACACCTGCCGGAAGAGGGAGTGCGGCTGTTCAAGCCATTGCTCGACTATTCTGCCCACGACCTCAACGTGCGCTTCGAGCCCTACGAATATGGCAACAACATCATTTATGAAGACCGCTCGATGACGGTCAACACTGTGCCGCTTGTCCATCGGCTGCCTTGCGTGGGATTCGTGTTTCGTGAAAAGCCCAAGCCTCGGCACATAAACCCCGACGCTATCCAACGCTGGCAGGTGCCTACATGCTATCGCAACAACATCAAGGCTGGCGATGACTATGTGACGCCCGACGGCATCGTTGTGCCAAACAACGCTTTGACCACCGACCCCGACCCTGCGCGCGTGTATGCCTACATTTCCGACACGATGCCGCTGAAGGCCGTGGTCAGCGAGGTGGCTGGCGCCGACCTGCTCTACCACGAAGCGACTTTCCTCTCTGACTTGCGCCAACGCGCCAAGCAGACTCTCCACACGGTTGCCGCCGATGCGGCTGCCATTGCCCGTGACGCAAAAGTGAAACGGCTGGTTATCGGGCATTTCTCCTCGCGCTATATCAACGAGACGATGTTGCTCGACGAGGCAAAAGCCGTTTTTCCCGACACGATTCTCGCCAAAGAAGGACTGACAATAAACATCTAAGCACGCTGATGAATAAAAATTTGCCAGAAAAATTTGATTTTTTATTGCACAGTAAAAGAATTTACGTATCTTTGCAAACAAAATAACAACTTTATGCAGACTATGCAACTTACATATCATCGTCATCATCACGTCGACCTTTCCCCAAAAGAGGCTGGCCAGTTGGCTTTTGTGTAAGTTTCATATATGATTGACTACTAACGACCGATTATCCGCCTCATAGGATAACCGGTCGTTTTTTTATTTCTTAAAAAACTATGCTTAGAATTGCTGTACAATCAAAAGGCCGTCTCTACGACGAGACAATGGACCTGCTCTCTGAGGCAGGCATCAAACTTACCGCAGTGAAACGCTCACTGCTCGTGCCGTCGCGCAACTTCCCTGTCGAACTGCTGTTTCTGCGCGACGACGACATTCCCGACTCTGTGGCTACCGGAACTGCCGACCTCGGCATTGTGGGCTACAATGAGGTGCTCGAGAAACAACGCGATGTGACGGTAATCAAAAAACTGGGATTCAGCCGATGCCGCATCTCTCTGGCTGTGCCAAACAGCGCCGGCTACGACGGGCTGCAGTGGTTCAACGGCAAAAAAATAGCCACTTCATATCCGGTCATACTCTCCAAGTTCTTCCGCGACAACAACATCTCGGCAGAGCTGCACGAAATCAGCGGTTCGGTTGAAATCGCGCCGAGCATCGGTCTTGCCGACGCCATCTTCGACATCGTGTCGTCGGGAAGCACTCTCGTGAGCAACAACCTTAAAGAGGTGGAGAAGGTGATTGATTCGGAGGCTGTGCTCATCGGTGGAAAAGCCCTCGACGCCGAGAAGCAGGAGGTGCTCGACGAACTGCTGTTCCGCTTTGAGGCTGTAAAGGCGGCTTCCGGCAAGAAGTACATCCTAATGAACGTGCCGCGCACACAGCTCGACACGGTGCTGCAGATTCTGCCGGGCATCAAGAGTCCGACAGTGCTGCCTCTCGCCGACAAGGACTGGTGTTCGGTACACACCGTTCTCGAAGAAAAATTCTTCTGGGAAATCATCAACCGACTGAAGGCTGCCGGCGCTGAAGGCATACTGGTGTTGAACATTGAAAAAATGGTATTGTAGCAATGGAAATCAAGATTTACAAGTATCCCAAAGACACGAAGGATTTGCTGATTCGCGACTTCGACCCCAATCTCATTGGCGAGGCGGTGTCGGCTATCAGCGACATCATCAACGACATCGAAGAAAACGGCGACACTGCTTTGCTGAAATATGAGCGTCAATTCGACTGCCCATCAATCGAGTCGCTGAAGGTGACGGAGCAGGAGTTTGAGGAGGCGGAAGCCGCTGTCAGTCAAGAACTGAAGGATGCGATGAAGGTTGCGGCCGACAACATCCGCAAGTTTCACGCCGCACAACTGATGAAGCCCATTGAGGTGGAAACGACCCCTGGCGTGGTGTGCCGGCAGAAAGCCGTGCCGCTCCACTCCGTCGGACTATATGTGCCTGGAGGCAGGGCGCCTTTGTTTTCAACGGCGCTGATGCTTGCCATCCCGGCACGCCTTGCCGGATGCCCCGAGATTGCCATCTGCACGCCTCCCGACAAGAGCGGTCGCGTCAACCCGACAATCCTTGTGGCGGCACGTCTGGCTGGCGTAACCGAGGTGTATAAGGCCGGAGGCGCACAGGCGATAGCGGCAATGGCATTCGGAACTGAAACAATACCAAAAGTAAACAAGATTTTCGGTCCCGGCAATCTTTACGTCATGCTTGCAAAGGCGTTTGTGGCGAAACAGACCCACACGCTTGTCGATTTGCCGGCAGGACCGTCGGAAGTGATGATTGTGGCTGATGAAACAGCCAATCCAACATTTGTCGCCGCCGATTTTCTGTCGCAGGCCGAGCATGGCCCCGACAGCCAGTCGATACTTGTCACCACAAGCGAGCGTCTTGCCGACGAAGTGGCTAAGAATGCCGTGGAGATGGCAAAAGAGTTGCCGCGCGTGGATTTGATAGAGCTGTCGTTGAAGAAAAGCCGCATAATTGTGGTGCGCACCGACAACGAAATGATGCGCATAGCCAACGAATATGCTCCGGAACACCTCATCATAAACCACTCCGACGCCGACAAGCTCGCCGAGATGGTGGAGAACGCCGGAAGCGTGTTTCTCGGTCAGTATGCCTGCGAAAGCGCCGGCGACTATGCCTCTGGCACAAACCATACGCTTCCCACAAGCGGCAATGCCAAGGCTTACAGCGGCGTGAACATCGACAGCTTCATGAAAAAAATCACGTTCCAACGGCTGACGGCAGAAGGCATCGCCACGCTCGGTCCGGTGGTCGAGACTATGGCTGAGGGAGAAGGTCTGCTCGCACACAAATTGGCGGCGACCGTAAGAATTGAACAAGTAAAAAAGAGGTAAGATTATGGATTTGAAAAAGATTGTCAGAGAAAACATCTACAACCTGACGCCCTACAGTTGCGCCCGCACAGAGTTCAGCGGAAAGGCGTCGGTGTGGATCGACGCCAACGAAAGCCCGTACAACAATCCCTACAACCGCTATCCCGACCCGTTGCAAATGGATCTCAAACGACGCATCGGTCAGATGCGCGGTGTCGTTGCCGACCAAATTTTCCTCGGGGTGGGCAGCGATGAATGCATCGACATGGTCTATCGCGTGTTCTGCCGCCCGGGCATCGACAACGTGGTGGCGATAGAGCCAACCTATGGCATGTATGAAGTGTGTGCGGAGGTCAACGATGTGGAATATCGCCGCGCTCCGCTTGCCGACGACTTCTCTATCGACATTCAAAAAATCTTTGAGCAAATCGACGACATGACCAAAGTGATATGGATATGCTCGCCCAACAACCCTACCGGCAACGCCTTCCCGCGCGACGCCATAGAGGCGGTGTGCGCCGGATTCAACGGAATTGTCGTGGTCGACGAGGCTTATGTCGACTTCTCTACAAAAGGATCGATGGCGACACAACTCTACCGCTATACAAACCTGATTGTAATGCAGACGCTGTCGAAGGCGTGGGCAAGTGCGGCTGTGCGGCTCGGAACGGCTTTCGCGTCGCAGGAAATCATAGGCATTTTCAACAAGGTCAAGTACCCGTACAACATCAACCTGCTCACACAGCAGTATGCCATGCGCATGCTCGACCGCCGCGAGGAGGTGCACGGATGGGTGACCACAATAGTGGCTGAGCGCAAACGCCTCGCCACCGAGCTTGCCGTCTTGCCGGTGGTCGAGAAGGTGTTTGACTCCGACGCCAACTTCCTGCTTGTCAGAGTGACAGACGCCGACGCCGTCTATGCGTATCTGCGCGACAACGGCATCGTGGCGCGCAACCGCAACCGCGTGGCGCTGTGCTCGCAATGCCTGCGGTTCTCTGTCGGAACCGAAGATGAGAACAATCGTCTAATTTCAACTCTCAAAGGTTATGGAAAATAAGAAACGCGCGCTGTTCATCGACCGCGACGGCACGCTTATCGTCGAGCCGCCGGTGGATTTCCAGGTGGATTCGCTTCAGAAACTGGAATTTATTCCCGGCGTGCTGCGCAACATACATTTCATCGCTTCGACTCTCGATTTTGAACTTGTGATGGTGACCAACCAGGACGGACTCGGCACACCGTCGTTCCCGACATCCGACTTCCTTCCGCCCCACGAGAAGATGTTGCAGACGTTCAAGGGCGAGGGCGTGGAGTTTGACGATATCATAATCGACCGCACATTTGAAAATGAGCATAAGCCGACGCGCAAACCGGGCACGGCATTGCTCGGGAAATATATGGATGGCAGTTACGACCTCGAAAATTCTTTCGTAATCGGCGACCGGATTACCGACATTCAATTGGCGAAGAATTTAGGTGCAAAGGGCATCCTGCTGCAGAATGCCGACACCGGCAAGCGGATGATTGAGGATGCCGGACTTGAGCAAACGTGCGTGCTTGTCGCCGAGTCATGGGATTGCATTGCCGATTATCTGCGTGGCGGCGCGCGCACGGCACAGGTGAGCCGGAAAACGTCGGAAACCGACATCTACATCAGCCTTGACCTTGACGGTCACGGTCGTTGCGACATTTCAACCGGACTAGGATTTTTCGACCACATGCTCAACCAAATCGGTCGGCATTCGGGATTCGACCTTACCATAAAAACTAAAGGCGACCTCTATGTCGACGAACACCACACTGTTGAAGACACGGCGCTGGCTCTCGGCGAAGCACTGAGAAAGGCTCTCGGCGACAAACGCGGCATTGAACGCTACGGCTTTGTGCTGCCGATGGACGACTGCAACTGCACCGTGGCTCTCGATTTCGGCGGACGCCCGTGGCTCGTCTGGAACGCCGACTTCAAGCGCGAGCGCATAGGCGACGTCCCCACCGAAATGTTTTTCCATTTCTTCAAAAGCCTGAGCGACGCGTCGGCGATGAACCTATATGTCAACGCCGACGGCTCCAACGAGCACCACAAGATTGAAGGCATATTCAAAGCGCTGGCAAGAGCACTGCGCGCTGCCTCGCGACGCGACGTCTTCCGCTATGACCTGCCGTCGACAAAAGGCGCGCTCTGACAATCGCTTCCCGCGGCGCGCGCCGCGGGAATAATTTTGCGGTGTTGCGCATAAAGTGTAACTTTGTAAGGAAATTTTTATTTACGAATATGGCAACTAAACTTTGGGAAAAATCAGTGGTGGTAGACCACGATGTTGAAACATATACTGTAGGACTCGACCGCGAGATGGATCTTTATCTCGCACCTTACGACGTGCTTGGCTCGATGGCACACATCACGATGCTCGAAAGCATCGGTCTGCTGGGAAAAGATGAGCTCTCTGCGCTCCTCGCCGAACTGAAAAAAATCTATCACGAGGCGGCAAACGGCAAATTTGTGATTGAAGAAGGCGTGGAAGACGTGCATTCTCAAGTGGAACTTATGCTGACACGCAGTCTCGGCGACATTGGAAAGAAAATCCATAGCGGACGCTCGCGCAACGACCAGGTGATGGTCGACCTGAAACTGTTTATGCGTTCCGAGATAGAGGCTGTGGCGCTGACCACAGAGAAGCTTTTCCAAACGCTCATTGCCCAAAGCAACAAATACAAAGACGTGCTTATCCCCGGCTATACCCACCTTCAAGTGGCTATGCCGTCGTCGTTCGGACTGTGGTTTGGCGCATACGCCGAAAGCCTCGCCGACGATTTGACTGTGCTTCAAGCAGCCTACCGCGTCACAAACCGCAACCCGCTCGGGTCTGCAGCCGGCTATGGCTCTTCATTCCCGCTCAACCGCGAGATGACCACGCGTCTGCTTGGTTTTGAATCGATGAACTACAACGTGGTCTATGCGCAGATGGGACGCGGCAAGACGGAACGCACGGTTGCCAACGCGCTGGCAGGAATAGCATCCACGGTGTCGCGCCTGGCTTTCGACGCCTGCCTCTACAATTCGCAGAATTTCGGTTTCATCAAGTTGCCCGACCAATACACCACCGGCTCTTCGATCATGCCCCACAAGAAAAATCCCGACGTTTTCGAGCTGACACGTGCCAAATGCAACCGCTTGCAGTCGTTGCCTTATCAGATTACGATGATTCTCAACAATCTGCCATCGGGATACTTCCGCGACATGCAGCTGATAAAAGAGGCGTTTCTTCCGGCATTCGACGAATTGAAGTCAATCCTCAACATGGTCAACGCAATGTTGTCGGAAATCAAGGTAAACACCGATGTGGCTCAGGACGACCGCTATAAATTCATGTTCTCCGTCGAAGAGGTAAACCGTCTGACACGCGAGGGAATGCCGTTCCGCGACGCATACAAGAAAGTGGGTCTCGACATCGAAGCTGGACGCTTCGAGCCGGTCAAGGAGGTGCACCACACCCACGAAGGCTCAATCGGCAACCTATGCAACGACCGCATCGAGGCGCTGTTTGCCGAAACGCTAAAGGCGTTCCGCTTCGACGAATACCACCGTGCCATAGACGCCCTCTTGAAGTGAAGTGACGCGACTGCTATGCAAACACTGAAGAAACGTGATTAAAGAAATGAAGATACTGAAATACATCCTCCTGCTGTCGGTGATGCTCTCCGCAATGGCGTGCGAGTCGGTCGACAGCCAACGCATTCCCGCGCTCAACGTCAATATCGACCTCAGCAACGCCGGCCTGTGGAACACATACGGCGTGAGCGGATACGGAATGTGCCGCATATTTGACCGGGAGCAGAGGATTCCCGATAATTTCGCATACACCGAACGCACCTACACCGGCTACGGCGGCGTGATGCTCGTCTACGGCATCAACGGCCCTGTGGCATACGACAGGGCATGCCCTGTGGAGGTGAACAGAAAAGCGGTGCTTTACTTCGACTCGTCGACACTCGAGGCATACTGCAAGCAATGCGGTTCGCGGTTCAACGTCTGCGAGGCCGACGGAGTGCCCGTAAAAGGACAGGCGCTCGAGAACCGCTACGGGCTGCAACGACTTTCGGTTGTGCCTGCCGGCGGAGGATATCTGATTACTCGCTGATTGAAAATTTTTTATCTTTTTATAATTATTGTTTACGATAGTCTTGTTTCTGAAAGATTTTGCGTAAATTCGTAAAATTTAAGACAGACCAACAATGAGACTACGTAAAACATTAGCGACATGCGCTCTTGGAGCAATCCTTGCCTCGGGAGCAATGGCGGAGAACCTTGTGATTCTCCACACAAACGATATGCACAGCAACGTGCGTCCAGAACAACTGACGAAACCGGGAGGAATGGTACGCGTGAAAGCGGCGGTCGACAGCATCCGCCGGGCAGAACCCTACGTTATGCTGCTCGATGCTGGCGACGACGTGCAGGGACAGATGTATTTCACGCTGTTCAAAGGCGAGGTGGAATATGAAATGATGAACCGCATGGGCTACGACGCGGCGACCATCGGAAACCATGAGTTTGACAACGGCATCGAATCGCTCGCCGACAACTACCGACGTGTGGAATTTCCCGTAATCAACGCCAACTATGGCTTGAAAGAGACGGCATTGTCCGACCTTGTCAAACCATACATCATACGCAATTTCCACGGCAAGAGATTTGCCGTAATCGGTGTCGGAGCAAATCCGGACCGTCTCGTCATTGCCAACAACTACAAGGGAATGACATACCGCGACCCAATGGCTCTTGCCGACAGCATCGCCGGAGCTCTTAAAGCCGACGACCGTGCCGACTACGCAATCGTGCTTTCTCACATCGGCTATCGTCCCGGAAAAGCCGGGCTTCCGTCAGACAGCGTGATGGCGCTCTCGTCAAGCAACATCGACCTTATCCTCGGCGGACACTCACACACTTCAATCAATCCGGCCACCGGCAATCACCAATACGTGTTTACAAACAAGGCTGGCAAAAATGTTCTGATAGCTCAAAACAGAAACGAATGCCACACTATAACAAAAATAACCATTGACCTCGACGACTTGCAGAAGCTGCCTGCTTACGAACTGCTGCCTATCGACTCCCGCTACGACGGCCGTCTTGACGCTGCCACGGAAGCGTGGCTGAAGCCATACGACGAGGAAGTGGCTCGTGTGATGGCTATCATCATCGGCTCTACCGACGAGGATATGCAACGCAACTCAACCGTTATGAGAAACTGGGCGGCGGATGCCGTAAAGACTGTCGGCGAACGGCTGTCGGGCGTTGAAGTCGACGCCGGAGTGACAAACTCCGGAGGTCTGCGATCCGACTTTCATAAAGGCGAGTTGAGTCTCGGCGAGGTCTACAACCTTATGCCGTTCGACAACAACATCGTTGTGCTCGAGATGAACGGTGCGCTGCTTCAGGAATGCCTCGACAACCTTGCTATGAAAGGCGGACAATGCGTGAGCCGCGGAATCTCGTTCACAATCAAGGACGGCAAAGCCGTAAACGCAAAAATCAACGGAAAGAAAATCGACAAGAACCGCACCTACCGCATCTCGACGATAAGCTACATCTACGAGGGCAACGATGACCTCGTTTCCTTCGCAAAGGCGAATTTGCTCTACAGCAGCGACCGCCCGATGAAATTCGACATCGCCGACTATGTGAAGGAAAACCCCAAACTGTCGCTTGACCACACCAAACGTATAACCAATAAATAAGCCCAAGACAATGCATCTAAGAAAAATTTTACTATTAGGCATCAGTCTTATCGCCGTCAGCATCATTACGGCAAAGACTCCATTGTTTATCAGCAACCAGCCCCAGGATGAAATGGATGCCTGGGTCGACTCTGTCTACAACTCCATGACTCCGGAGCAACGAGTGGGTCAGCTGATTGCTCAAAGTTTCCAGTCAAAAGATGTCAATGCTGCGAAACGCCAAATCAAATCGACCGTAGAAAAATACCATATCGGGTGGGCATACTTTGCCAACGGCAAGGCTGAGCACCACGCCGAACTCGCAAACTACGTCAACAGCATCTCATCGACACCGGTTGCCATCGCTCTCGACGGCGAATGGGGATTGTCGATGCGTATGCCCGACACTCCGCGTTTCCCTAAAAACATGATGCTCGGCGCCGTGCAGGACGATATGCTCATCTATGAATACGGACGCGAAATGGCTCGCGAATGCAAAGAGATAGGTGTGAATGTGAATTTCGCCCCTACTGCCGATGTCAACAGCAACCCTCTGAACCCCGTAATCGGCACGCGCTCGTTTGGCGAGGACGCCGAAAACGTCGCACACAAAGTAGTGGCTTACTCTCGCGGTCTTGAGGACGGCGGTGTGCTGTCGGTGGCTAAGCATTTTCCCGGACACGGAGACACGGAAAAGGACTCTCATAAGACGCTGCCGATTGTCGACCGCTCGCTTGCAAGCATCGAGTCGATCGACCTTGTGCCGTTCCAAACCTACACCAATGCCGGACTTTCGGGCGTGATGGTAGGACACCTTCAGATACCGGCATTGAAAACGGGCAACGACCCTACATCATTGACTCCAAGCGTTGTCACAGGTTTGCTCAAACAGAGATTAGGCTTCGGCGGACTGGTGTTTACCGACGCACTTACAATGCAGGGGGCAAGGAAGTCGGGCAATCCTAACGGACTGAGGGCTTTCCTCGCAGGTGCCGACGTGCTTCTTGAACCGTACAATCTCGAAAAAAGTTTCAACGAGCTTCTCGACTACTACAATCAAGGCGGCGACAAGCAAAAGTCAATCGAGCTGACGTGCAAGAAAGTGCTGAGATACAAATACGCTCTCGGCCTCAACAATTACAAGCCTGTCAACATCGACGGTATGATGGAGCGCATCAACTCGCGCCACGCACAGCTCGTGCTGCGCAAGCTCTACGCAGCGGCGATGACCATAGTGAAAAACGACGGCGACTGCCTGCCTGTGAAGCATCTTGAAAACAAGGTGAGCGTGGCTGTGGCTGGAGAGAAAGTCGACGACGCAAAGGTGTTCACCCAGACATGCGCCCTCTATACCGACATCACCACCCACCATCTCACCGAACACAACGCCGAGTCGTGGGCTGAAGACAACAACAACGCATCGGCTTTGGTAATCGGTGTGTTCAACAACAACGGCGGCACCAAGCGTGCCATCGCGAAAGCCATCGCGAAAGCCGGAAAGAGCAAAGTGGTTCTTGTGTTCTTCATCAAGCCTTACGACCTTGCCGACTTCAGCGAGGAGATAGCCGGAAGCGCGGCTGTAATCGAGGCTTACGAAGACCATGCCTTTGCTCAGGAATATGCCGCACAAGTGGTGTTCGGCGGAAGCGACGCCTCTGGCCGCATGCCGGTAAGCGTTGCCGGAGTTGCAAAAGTTGGCGACGGCGTCACTGTGATGGCGTCACGCCTTGGCTACGACGTGCCTGAAGCCGTAGGTCTTGACCAGAAACTCGTAGAGCAAATCGACTCAATCGCCAACCTCGGTGTGAAGGCAGGAGCCTTCCCTGGCTGCCAAGTAATTGTGGCACGCCACGGAAAAATCGTTGTAAAGAAAAGTTACGGATACACCGACAACGGAAAAGACGACGCCGTCAACGGCAACACGCTCTACGACCTTGCATCTGTGTCGAAAGCCACTGGAACCCTGTCGGGCATCATGAAAGCCGTCGACGACAAGAAACTAAACATCAATGGTTTCCTCAGCGACTATATTCCTCAACTGAAAGGCTCGTCGAAAGGCGTGTTGACAATACGCGACCTGCTTTTCCACGAAACGGGTATGCCACCGTCGCTGAGCATCTACGAACAAATGACCGACCCTAATAGCTACACCGGCGCGCTCAGCGTGGGCAAGAAATCAGCCAACTACAAGCGGTTTGCCGGAGGCGCATATATCAACAACACTGCACACGTGCGCTCCGACATCACTTCGCCTAAACGCACCGACAAATTCAACGTGCAGATTGGCAAGAACCTATGGGTGGGACAAATCACGATGGACTCGGTGATGAACATGATCTACAACGAGCGCCAGCGCACAAACCACAATTATGTGTACAGCTGCCTCAACTTCTGCCTGCTCCGTCAGGCGGAGGAGAACGTGACCGGAGTGCGCCACGACCGCTATGTCTACGACAACATTTTCCACCGCATCGGCGCTTTCCGCACCGTATATCGCCCGCTCGACTTCTTCCCTGAAAAAGAAATCGCAGCGACAGAGCTCGACGAGTATTTCCGCGAAGGATATATCCGCGGCGTTGTCCACGACGAGACAGCGGCATTCTCCGGCGGCATACAAGGAAATGCCGGACTCTTCTCCAACGCCAACGATCTTGCCAAACTGTGCCAGATGTGGCTGTTTGGAGGAATGTATGGCGGCGAGCGCATCCTCTCGCAGTCTACTGTCAACACGTTCCTGACAATGAGATCGCTCAATTCGCACCGCGGACTCGGATTTGACAAGCCTAACTTCAAGCATCCGAGCTACTCTTCGATAACGGATGCAGCAAGTGCGGAAGTGGTGGGACACACCGGATTCACTGGCACATCGTTCTGGGTTGACCCGAAGGAAGACCTGATTTACATTTTCCTCAGCAACCGCGTCTGCCCAAGCCGCAACAACCCGGCGTTCTCAAAGATTGGTGCCCGCTACAACATCTTCGACTACATCTACGACTCTATCAAGCGCAACGCAAAGCAATAGCAACGCGACAGACAAATTGAGAGGGAGGAAAACAAAGCCGTTTTCCTCCCTCTTTCGTTTTCCCGGCATCCCTTCGAAGCACGCCACTTCGATTCTATTGTCGGATTCCGTCCTATCGTGTGAATAGAGAGTTCCTTTTCGGGCATCTGTCTACAAAAGACTATCAAGGTAGCGGTGATTTACTATTTCCTTCCATATAGACAGGGTACTATGACCTCTGCTGACTTCTCTCGGAACGTGCTGTAAATGTGCAGCCGATTTTGACCTTGGTCAAGCAACGATAAGCAAAACACGTACTCAACCGCTGCAAAAGTGTACCACAAAAGTTAGTTACAAATTACCACAAAAGTTAGTTACAAAACAGCACAATTCATCGCACTAAATATGCACAAATGAGTGATAAGGCAAAGCTACTTATTGCACGCAATTATGTTGATGCCATCTGTCGGGACGATATCTCCAGAGTAGATGATGTACAAAGGACTGGAGGCCGACCTTGTGCTTCATCTCGACGATGGACGCTACGCCCTTATAGAATGTAAACTTGGCAGTCGTGAAAAACGCGAGTTCGGGATAACACAATGCTCATGCCGAGCATACCAACAAACAGCCGCCTCTGTCATAGTGACAAAGGCGGCCATATCGTTATTGGTCATTGGCTGTGATGAGGTTTCCTCATCACGTCCTACCCTTTCTCTATCTGTCGTTTTTCTTTTGCCATTTATTGATTTTGTTGCGGACGTTTCTCACCTTTTGTGAAACGTTTGACACACCGTTGCCACGCCAGCGCACAGGGTGCAGATACTCTCTGTTGAACTCGAGGCGCTGACCCGTATATTTATCCTTGATTTCTATCTTGCCGTTGTTGTTTCTCATACGATAGACCCACACACGCTCGTAGAAGCCCAATGTGGAATTGGATGTGCCGAGGGCATCGTGACTGCCGGCGACAACGATATAATCGTTCTTTTCGCCATCTGATACGGTCTGCGCCCATCCGGTGTGCTGTGCCATCGTGGCGCGCTCGGCAGTGGCGAGCGCCAGCTCGATGGAGCAAGCGCCGTCGGGCACAAGAGTGGTTGATGTGACGGGATCGACAAGCTCCAGGGCCTCCATAAACGCCATAGGCTTCTCCGCCCACGGTTTGATTTGCTGACTGTCGGTATAGGCATCAAGATTGGAGTCGTATTCGGTATAAGTATACTTCGAGTTTTTCTCAATATAGCGCATGGCACGATAAATGAGCGTTGCCATCTCCTGACGGGTTACAGCGGCATTCATGTCGAGGTTGCCACCGGCGATGTCGGCAAAGAGGTTCAGCTTACCTTCATTGGCGTCCTTTCCGGTCATCTCCTTGATGAGCCTCTTGGCTATCGATGCCACCTGTTGGCGCGTGGCGGTAAGGGTGTAGTCGTCGCCCAGCAGCTGCTCGTCGACAAGGTTGTCGCAAAGGGCGCGCGTCACCTCGTCTTCTGCCCACTTGCTCTTCTTCACAGTGCTGCGGGCTGGCAGAGTAAACATATCCGGCTGAGCGGTAGTGCTCAGTTTTGCCTCGTCCTCACGCATGTCGAGCGCTGCCTCCATATGTTTGCGATACAGTGCCAACGTGCCGTCAGATCCCGACAGACGGAAGTGTTTCTCTGTTAGGTGGCGCTGCTCATAGTTGTAAGACAAGCCACACCATTTGCAGCTCTTCCAATAGACATGCTCGCCCGCGGCATTGGTACCAACATAGGCCTGCTCGGTAGCAAGGTCGGCAGTAAATGAATGAACGCCCGGTATGTATCTTTTCTCCGCCTCTTTGTCGACGAACATGAAGGTGTGGCGCGGATTGCGCTCACACTCCCCGCAGATGCTGCACGAGTAATACACTTTAGGGTCTTGCTTACAAGTATAGTGCTGCATCACACGGTCGGCTGTATGCAGACGTGCCACAAAGTTGTGCTTTGTACATGGATTCTTGGTGGCTCCGAGTCCGGCCTTCTGGGCTTCGTACACGTTACCGGTATATGTTCTTACGGTGTAGCACGGGAACTTGCTGTGACGTGCCATCTGCGCTTTGACGGCAGCAGCCTGACTAGCTGGCACACACAGGGTTGCGTCGCCGGCAAGAAACATGGTGCTATGGCCGTAGAAATGATAATAGTTGGGATACAGCTTGCTCTTCATGCCTTCGTCGAGTTCGCGCATAAACTCCACGGCGTTGACTTTGTCGCTGAGCCACACCTCCTTGAGGTTGTAATAGCCACCCATATACTGGGTCAACGAATGGGCAAACTTTAAGTAATCAGTCTTGTTGCCGGTGTCTACGATAACCTTGGTAAGAAAGACTCGGTTGGGTCCTTCAAACTCGGGCAACGGGTCGTGGGTCTCTGTAATGGTGACCACATCATGTGGATGGAATGATGCGCAGCAGGCGTCGGCTGTCTCTTTTGTATAGACATTATTGCTGGCACGATTTTTCTCCTTGTTGGCATTATAGTCAAAGAACAGGTTCTCCTTCTTGAGATTGCCGCCATCGCCGCCAGGCACGGTAACCACAAAACTGCAGCGGGGGAAGTAAGGGCTGCCGACAAGCACTCTGGCAGGCTCGCCGTTGACGGTAATCTTCAGCATGGTGTCGTCGACATAGTAGTCGCCATCGCGCATCGCATACTTGATGATGTAGGGACTCTGGGTGTCGAGCATCAGTTTCATGCTGGCACGATACGTATAGCCTGCCTGGAACTTGGGAGAATCGGAATTTTTTCTGTTGAACTCGCCTTCCCATAAAATGCTGAAGACCGACGCGATGCCTTGCTGAACCAGGTCGCCATACGCTGTCTTGGCTGCGGTGATTTGTATCTGCTCGCCATCCTCGATACCCATACCGTCTTTGGGCAACGGAATAGTGATGTCGATAGATGTTACCACCTTCTTGCCGGCTCCATGCATGGCCGTCGGAAGCAGCAAAAGCATAGCGATGAGTAATGTCAGGAAATTTTTCATGTTCGTTTTTTTCATTTAGTTAGAAAATCATTTAATTCGCAACTCAATGGTTAATAATCTTAAAGGTATCAATTATAGACGGCAATCTTGATTACGCCGTCTTCCTTGTTCTCAAATATACGGTATGCCTCCTCTATTCTGTCAAGCGGGAAGCGATGCGTGATAAGCGGAGTGGTGTCGATTTTCCCCTGCTCAATGAGCCTGAGCACCTCCTCGCAGTCGCAACCGTCAACACCGCCGGTCTTGAACGTCAGGTTCTTGCCATACATATCGGGCAACGGAAGAATCTGCGGAGCGTCATAAAGCGCCACGACCGTGACAATGGCATTAGGCCGCGCACAGCGCCATGCCAACTGGAACGTATCCTTTGCGCCAGCCACTTCCAGCACCCTGTCGGCGCCGCCATGGTCACTGTGTTGCTTCACAAACTCCTCGCAGGCATCCGGCGTGGTCAGCAGCACGTCGGGATAATGCTCCTTGACAAAAGCCCGCCGCTCTTCCGACGGCTCACACACGATGATGCGCTTCGGGCGCTTCAGCATCGCACAGATCAACGTGCAGATGCCCGTAGGTCCGGCACCGACAACCAGCACCGTGTCGTCGGGCGTAATCTCACTTATGCGAGCCGCCCAAAATCCCGTGGCAAGTACATCGCCAACAAACAGAGCCTGCTCGTCGGTCACGCTGTCGGGAATGCGGTTCAAGCCCTGCGACGCCAACGGCACACGCACATATTCCGTCTGTCCGCCGTCGATACGGCAGCCGAGAGCCCATCCGCCATGAGGAGATGTGCAGTTGTTGACATAGCCGTGCTTGCAGTAGAAGCACTCACCGCAGAAGGTTTCCACATTGACGGTCACACGGACGCCTACCTTCACGCCTTTCACATCGGCGCCTACTGCTTCCACCACGCCGACCATCTCATGGCCGACAGTGATGCCGGGCACCGCTCTCGGCACACTCCCATGCTTTATATGCAGGTCGCTTGAACAGATGCTGCCGAGAGTCACACGGACAATGGCGTCTGTCGCTTCCTGTAGCTCTGGTTTAGGCTTGTCAATCAAGGCAAACTTGCCCTTCTCTATGTATGTATATGCTTTCATTCTGAATATAATGTTACTGATATTTTGCTCTCACCGTCTTTGGCAGCTTGCTGACTATAAGCTCATACGACTCTTTTATCCACGCCGTTACGGTTTCTGCGGCAAGTTGCCCATAATACACGTCGCTCCAATGCTTCTTGTTCCAATGAAACGCTGGGGTCACCGCCGCATATCGCTCGCGCAACGCCTCGTTTCTCTCCGGAGTCAGTTTACATGCAAACCTCAACGCTCCGCTGTCCATATCATAGCGTCCACCACCCAGCCAAAGGCACAGAAAAATCTTGCCTTCAACACGAAAGGTGACAACGTCATCGCCAAAAGGCTGATCCTCAGTCACGCCAAACAAAGACAAAGCGTATTCCCTGACCTGCTCGATATCCATAAAGCATTATTCTTTTCTTTCTTCCGGAGGGACGCATGGAGGTTCTTCCTCATATTTCGGCGACGCTCCGTAGCGATTTTCGCCCTCCGCACTGTCCTGGCAAAAGAATATTATCATCACAATCTGATATACAGAAACTATGCCACAGAAAAATATATACTTGCCAAATACCACAAACGGAGTAATGGTGTCCTCAAAATCATCCATCGTCATAAAGCTAAGAACATCCGAGACACACATTGAGACAATAATGATTGTGGCCACTACAGGGAAAAACATCCACCATCCGCTGCGTCCCGTGTCGTGCAACCGTCTGATTGATATAGGTATGGTCACAAGCCAAAACAGAGGAAGGAAATTTGATATGAAATAGGCAACCAGCATAGCCCACCAAAACTCAGACCGGCGGGAGCGTCCCTTTGTTTCAAAAATTCGCTTTGTGGCAAGCGACAATGCATCCTGAAAAGAAAGCTGTTCGTGTACAATCATAATATCACAGATTTTTATGTTTTATTTGCAAATTTAGCACATTTCAGCGATTTTCAGATGTGGGCAGCACCTTTTTTTCCTTTTGTCATTTAAAAGACGTAACTTTGCAGCCGAATTAAATTTAAAAACTTATTGATTATGTCAACTTACACAGAAGACAAACGGAAAGTGACTACTCGCCGCCTGCTCGAAATGAAGCAGCGCGGAGAAAAAATATCTATGCTTACAGCCTACGATTTCTCGATGGCGAAACTCATCGACGAGGCTGGAATGGACGTGATTCTCGTTGGCGACTCCGCCAGCAACGTGATGGCTGGAAACGTGACCACTCTGCCGATGACGCTCGACCAGATGATTTATCACGGCAAGTCGGTGATGCGTGGCGTGAACCGCGCGCTCGTGGTTGTAGACATGCCTTTCGGAACATACCAGGGCAACTCTAAAGAGGCTTTGGCTTCGGCCATCCGCATCATGAAGGAAACACATGCCGACTGCGTGAAGCTCGAGGGCGGCGCCGAAGTGCGCGAGTCGATTGAGCGCATCCTGTGCGCCGGCATTCCAGTGATGGGTCACCTCGGACTGACACCACAGTCAATCAACAAATTCGGGTCATACACCGTGCGTGCCCGCGAAGAGGCTGAGGCAAACAAACTTATCGAAGACGCCAAACTGCTGCAGGAGATTGGATGCTTTGCAATCGTGCTTGAGAAAATCCCCGCCACATTGGCAAAAAAAGTGGCAGAAATGCTTGAAATTCCTATCATCGGCATCGGTGCCGGAGGCGGTGTCGACGGACAGGTGCTCGTGATGCACGACATGCTCGGCATCAACAAGGGATTCTCGCCTCGCTTCCTGCGCCGCTACGCTGATGTGGGCACAATCATCACCGACGCTGTGGCAAAATACATCGAGGACGTGAAGACCTCTGATTTCCCCAACGAGAAGGAACAATACTAATCAGCAACACTCACAAACAACAACCGCGGAAAGCCTATGCCCTCCGCGGTTATTGTTTTTATACTGTTCCGTCAAATATTGCCCTGTGCCGGTTCCGACGGAATTTCATTGCCGTTGTTGTCAAGCTCGATTTCTTCCTCGGGCATATCAATGTCTTCAACATCGGTGCTGTCAACATCAGTAGTGTCGGAAGGCGCCACATAGCCCTGGCAATTGTACGGACGGTCGTCGACCCTCAGTCCGGGCCACGGCTTGTCGGAAATCTTTCCCCGATATTTCGCAGCCAATTGCGGGTCGCGCAGCACTTTCTCCATAAAATAGCCAAACGCAGGCAGCGCCGTGTGGCTACCCTGCCCCATCCGTCCGCTGCGGAAATGCACGCTGCGGTATTCTCCTCCACACCAGCATCCGGCAACAAGGTTTTTCGTCACGCCCACATACCAGCCGTCACTGTTGTTTGACGTAGTGCCTGTCTTGCCTCCGAAATTGGTGTCGAAATGATGGATGTCGTAGCTCCACAAGGCTTGCGACGTGCCTCCCGGCTCCGTCATACCAGCCAGCAGCATCTGCTGCATCAAGAAAGCCGACTCCTCGCTGATTGCCTGCTCGTTTTTCGGTTCAGCCACATAAAGCACATTGCCGTCTTTGTCCTCGATGCGGGTGACAAATTCCGGCACGTTGTGCCTGCCCTTGTTCATCACCGTGCAGTAGGCGTCGACCAGTTCGAGCAGAGTGACATCCTCCGTGCCGAGCGGCATTGCCGGAGTTTCTTTTATCGGAGAGGTGATGCCCAGTTTATGAGCCACGTCGGCAACGCGGTTCAAGCCCACCTCATGCGCCACCGAGACAGCCACCGAGTTGATCGAATTTGAGAACGCGTGCTTCAGCGACATCGCTCCGCCGGTATAGTATCCGTTGGCATTGCGCGGAGTCCACTTCGTCGGCTTACCGTCTTTGTCGAAAGCGTCATACTGCTTCCACTCGTCCACACGGTCGTCGCACGGGCCGAGTCCAGCCTCCATCGCGGCTGTGTAGACACACAGTTTGAATGTTGATCCCGGCTGACGCTCAGCGGTCACCTTGTCATATTGCCAATGATTATAGTCAATATCGCCGACCCAGGCCTTGACAGCGCCCGTTTCAGGCTCCATCGCCACAAATGCGCAATGCAGGAACTTCACCATATACCTGATGGAGTCCATCGCACTCATCATCTCCGTGCGCACCTGGTCGGGAGCATTGTAGTCAAACAACTTCACGCGGTGAGGCAGATTCATATAATAATTCACCGAATCAGGGTCGTCGGGATAACGTGCCGACAACTGCTTGTAGTAGTCAGTTCTTTTGGCGATGTCCTCAATAAATCCCTTCTTCTCCTCGCGGTTCTCGTCGCGCCACGGATTCTCATTGCCCCAGTCGGACTTGAAATTGCGCTGCACCTGCTGCATGTGCTTCATCACAGCCTCCTCGGCATACTTCTGCATACGCGAGTCGATGGTCGTGTAGATGCGCAGTCCGTCGCCATAGAGATCCTTGTCATTGTCCTTACACCATCCATTCTGCAGCTCATCGGCAAGCACGTCGCGGAAATACGGTGCCTTGCCGTCGGTAGGCTTCACAGGCGTATATTTCAGTTCTATCGGCAGCTCGCTCAGCGAGTCATACTCCTCGTGCGTAAGAAACTTCTTGCGCAACAAGTTGCTCAACACCACATTGCGGCGGCTTTTTGAATTCTTCGGATTAAGACGCGGATTGTAGGTCGTAGTGGCCTTCAGCATACCGACAAGCACAGCCGACTCCTCCGTCTTCAGCTGCATCGGCGTCGTGTTGAAATAAGTCTTCGCCGCCGTGCGGATGCCGAAAGCATTGCTGCCGAAATCCACCGTGTTGAGATACATCGTCAGAATCTCCTTTTTTGTATAGAACATCTCCAGTTTCACAGCCGTCACCCATTCCTTCGTCTTCATCACCAACAGACGCACGCCAGGTATAAATCCAGTGAGTCCGGTGGAATACTCCGTGCGTGTGCGGAACATATTCTTTACCAGCTGCTGAGTAATCGTGCTCGCTCCACGCGCCTCGTGGTGCACAGCCATATCCTTCATCGCAGCCGCCACACCCTGAAAATCTATGCCGTGATGGGAATAGAAACGCTCATCCTCCGTCGACACCAACGCGTTGATGAGCATTGGCGAAATCTCGTCATATTCAACAGGGATACGGTTCTCGCGATAGTAACGTCCGAGCACCTTGCCGTCGGCACTGTAGACAATCGACGCTTCATCTTGTTTGGGATGGGCTATGTCATATAAGCTCGGCGATTTTCCGAAAAGCCACAAGAAATTGATGTCGACCAATATCAAATAAAGGACAAACGACACCACCACCGTGGCACACACAATACCCACTTTTCCATACCAACGCGCCTGCTTGTAAGTGCGCCGATACCAATTCCACATTTTGACGCAGCCGCGCCAAATGTAACGGAGCAACACAAGCACTCGCCTAAGAAGCCCCTTCAAAAAATTTGGTTTCATCCGGTTGTTGTTTTATCAACTGCAAAGATAGTGCAAGGTGAGTGAAGCGCAAAACAAATTTATTTGATTTTGCGATTCCGAACCGCTGCCTATTTTATTGAAAGTAGTGCAAGGTGAGTGAAGCGCAAAACAAATTTATTTGATTTTGCGATTCCGAACCGCTGCCTATCTTTCAATAAAACAATCATCCGCACGCAGCAGCCCTGACTATTATGCCACGTTTCAGTCATATTCGCTTTCTTTTTGCTATTTTCAACGTATTTACAAAACTTTTTTCCACAACAACGGCTATTTTTATCACATTTAGTTTGCAGGCTTGATGTTTTTCCATATCTTTGCAGTCAAAATGTAAGTAAAGAAGAGAAAAAAGCGGGATTATGAAAGAAAATTTGAACAAAAACAATCTTTTTTCCAAGAAGATAGACCAAAAAGACTATCCAAGTCACCAGCCCTTGGGGCTGTATGACTCTTCCTACGAACACGATGCATGCGGTGTGGGCATGCTCGTCAACATCAATGGTGACAAATCCCACGAACTGGTCGATGCAGCCCTGACAGTGCTTGAAAACATGAAGCACCGCGGCGCAGAGGGTGCCGACAACAAGACAGGCGACGGCGCCGGGATTATGATTCAGATTCCACACGAATTCATTCTTCTTCAAGGCATTCCAGTGCCAGAGAAAGGCAAATACGGCACCGGACTGGTGTTTCTGCCGAAAGACGAGAAACGCCAAGCCGCAATTATGGGAATCGTGATTGAAGAAGTGGAGCGTGAGGGGCTGCAGTTGATGCACATGCGCAATGTGCCTGTACGCTCAGAGATTCTCGGCAAAGACGCCCGCGACACAGAACCCGACATAAAGCAGATTTTCATTACCGGAGTTACCGACACCGACACTTTTGAGCGCACGTTATATCTTGTGCGCAAACGCATCGAGCGCCGCATCGACGACAAGGACTTCTATATCGTGTCGCTGTCAAGCAAGAACATCATTTATAAGGGTATGCTCTCGTCAACCCAAGTGCGCGAGTATTTCAAAGACCTCACACAACCATATTTCACAAGCGGGCTGGCGTTGGTGCACTCCCGCTTCAGCACCAACACGTTTCCAACCTGGAGTTTGGCACAGCCGTTCCGTCTGCTGGCGCATAACGGCGAGATCAACACCATCCGCGGCAACCGCGCCTGGATGGAAGCAAGAGAAAGCGTGCTGTCGACGCCGGCGTTGGGCAACGTCAAGGACATACGTCCAATCATCCAACCTGGCATGAGCGACTCCGCCTCGCTCGACAATGTGCTGGAATTCTTCGTAATGTCGGGACTAAGTCTGCCGCACGCCATGGCAATGCTCGTGCCGGAGTCGTTCAACGACAAGAATCCTATCAGCGAGGATTTGAAAGCGTTTTATGAATACCACTCCATCCTTATGGAACCGTGGGACGGACCGGCGGCACTTCTCTTCAGCGATGGGCGTTATGCCGGCGGAATGCTCGACCGCAACGGTCTGCGTCCGGCGCGCTATCTGATTACGAAAGGCGGTATGATGGTGGTTGCGAGCGAGGCTGGAGTAATCAACATCGAACCTGCCGACATCGAAGAAAAAGGACGTCTGCAACCTGGCAAAATTCTGCTTGTCGACACACAGGAAGGCAAGATATACTATGACGGCGAGCTGAAAGCGCAGCTTGCCGCCGCACGCCCGTACCGACAATGGCTGTCGACAAACCGCATCGAGCTGCACACGCTACGCAGCGGACGCAAAGTGGACAATGCCGTCAGTCTCTTCGGTAGAAAGCTGCGTGCTTTCGGATTCACGCGCGAAGACGTGGAACGCACCATAAAGCCTATGTGCGTGAACGGGTCGGAGCCTACTGCCTCTATGGGCAACGACACGCCGCTTGCCGTGTTGAGCAGCCGTCCGCAACTGCTGTTCAACTACTTCCGTCAGCAGTTTGCACAGGTGACCAACCCCGCCATAGACCCAATCCGCGAACAGCTGGTGATGTCGCTGACAGAATATATCGGCGCTGTGGGCATGAACATCCTTTTGCCAAGCGAGTCGCATTGCAAGATGGTGCGTCTGCCCCACCCCGTGCTGACCAACACCCAACTCGACATTCTCTGCAATATCCGATACAAGGGATTCAACACCGTGAAGCTGCCAATGCTGTTTGATGCGGCAAAAGGCACCGCCGGGCTGCAGGAAGCCATCTATGAACTGTGCCGCCGCGCCGAGGCATCGGTCGACGACGGTGTGAACTACATAATACTGACCGACGAGGGCGTCGACCGCGACCATGTGGCAATTCCGTCGTTGCTGGCGGTGAGTGCTGTGCACCATCATCTGATTTCGGTGCAGAAACGTGTGCAGACCGCTCTTATCGTCAAGAGTGGAGAGATCAGGGAGGTGATGCATGCCGCACTGCTGCTTGGCTATGGAGCAAGCGCCATCAACCCTTATATGGCATTCGCCGTGCTCGACGACCTGGTGAAGCGCGGCGATGTGCAGATGAACTACGAAACGGCTGAAAGCAACTACATCAAGGCTCTTTGCAAGGGTCTCTACAAAATAATGAGCAAGATGGGCATCAGCACCATCCGTTCCTACCGCGGAGCAAAGATTTTCGAGGCTGTAGGAGTCAGCGAGGAGCTGCTGCGCAACTATTTCGGAACACAGACATCGTCCATCGGAGGTATCCGCCTGAAGGAAATCGCCGACAGCTACACGCATTTCCACGATGATGGCTTCTCCATCAAAGACGAAGACGAGATTCTGCCAAACATCGGGCAGTTCTCATATCGCAAAGACGGCGAGCGCCACGCCTGGAATCCTGAAACGATTGCACTGCTGCAGCTTGCCACCCGTCAAGGCAACTACAATAAATTCAAAGAATTCACAGCCGCCGCCGACCACAAAGCAGAACCGATATTTCTGCGCGACTTCTTCACGTTCAAGAAAAATCCGATTCCGATTGACGAAGTGGAGCCGGTAGAAGAAATTGTAAAGCATTTCGTAACTGGAGCAATGTCGTTTGGAGCCATCAGCAAGGAAGCCCACGAGGCGCTTGCCCTGGCAATGAACCGACTCGGCGCACGCAGCAATACGGGCGAAGGCGGCGAGGACAGCAGCCGTTTCCATGAGGCGGTCGACGGAGTGTCGCTGTCGAGCAAGACAAAGCAGATTGCCTCCGGCCGCTTCGGCGTCACAACGGAATATCTGGTCAACGCCGAGGAGATTCAAATAAAGGTGGCACAGGGAGCGAAACCCGGCGAGGGAGGACAATTGCCCGGATTCAAAGTCAATGAGGTGATTGCCCGCACACGCCACTCCATTCCAGGCATCTCACTCATCTCTCCGCCACCGCACCACGACATTTACTCAATCGAAGACCTCGCGCAACTGATTTTCGATCTTAAGAATGTCAATCCGCGCGCAGCCATCAGCGTGAAACTCGTGGCGGAAAGCGGTGTCGGCACCATCGCGGCGGGTGTGGCAAAGGCAAAGGCCGACCTGATTGTAATCTCAGGAGCCGAGGGAGGCACAGGAGCGTCGCCGGCTTCATCGATGCGGTATGCCGGAATCTCGCCTGAGATTGGTCTGAGCGAGACGCAGCAGACGCTCGTGCGCAACGGGCTGCGCGGCAAAGTGCGCCTTCAGACCGACGGCCAAATGAAAACCGGACACGACATCGTGAGCATGGCGTTGCTCGGCGCCGAGGAATTTGGATTCGGCACGACAGTGCTTATCGTATTGGGATGCGTGATGATGCGCAAATGCCACTCAAACACCTGTCCTATGGGCGTTGCCACACAGAATCCTGAACTGAGGGCACACTTCCGCGGACATGCCGACCACGTGGTCAACTATTTCCGTTTTCTCGCCGAAGAGGTGCGTGAATATCTTGCAGAGATGGGATTCCGGAAATTCAACGACATCATAGGCCGCACCGATTTGATTGAGATAGACAAAGCAGTCAGCCAGAAGTCAGGACTGCTCGACTTCTCCCGCCTGCTGCATAAAGAAAGCGGAGACGCAAGCATACGCCACACAGAAGCGCAGATGCACGACATCGACAGCGTGCTCGACCGCACAATCATAACAGCCTCCGATCCGGCTATCAGCAACGGCAAAGAAGTGTCGCTCGAATATGCAATCGCCAACACCGACCGCGCTGTAGGCGCGATGCTGTCGGGATTGATTGCCGACAAATTCGGCAACGAGGGTCTGCCCGACGAGAGCATTTCCGTCAGATTCAAAGGCTCTGCCGGACAAAGCTTCGGAGCATTTCTCGCCCATGGCATAAGCTTCAAGCTTGAGGGCGAGGCCAACGACTATCTCGGCAAAGGACTCAGCGGCGGACGCATCGCCGTGGCACCCCCAGTCAGAAGCCATTTCGCGGCAGAGAAAAACACCATTGCCGGCAACACGCTCCTTTATGGCGCCACAAGCGGCGAGGTTTATATCAACGGCCGTGTCGGCGAACGTTTTGCCGTGCGCAATTCAGGTGCCATTGCCGTTGTTGAAGGTGTCGGCGACCACTGTTGCGAATATATGACCGGCGGACGCGTTGTGGTGCTTGGAGCAACCGGACGCAATTTCGCAGCCGGCATGAGCGGCGGCGTGGCATACGTTTGGGATCCCGACCGCAAGTTTGACTACTTCTGCAACATGGAGATGGTTGAACTCTCGCTCATTGAAGACTCCACGGCACGCAAGGAGCTGCACGAGCTCATTCGTCAGCACTACCGCTACACCGGCTCGGCGCTGGCACGCCAGATGCTTGATGAATGGAACCGGTATGTCGACGACTTCATACAGGTGACACCTATCGAATACAAGCGGGTGCTTGCCGAGGAACAGATGCTCAAACTACAACAGAAAATCGCCGAGGTGCAGCGTGATTATTAACATATTTCCCCAACCGATAAAACGAAACAACATATATGGGTAATCCTAAGGCTTTTCTTACCGTACCACGCCAGGAGGCGGGCTATCGCCCCATCCACGACCGTATCCGCGACTTCGGAGAAGTGGAACAAACCCTCAACACATCCGAACGCCGCCTGCAGGCATCCCGCTGCATGGACTGCGGCGTGCCGTTCTGCCACTGGGCATGTCCGCTTGGCAACCGCCCTCCGGAATTTCAAGACGCCATCTACAGAGGCAACTGGCACGAGGCTTATGAAATACTGTCGCTGACCAACGATTTTCCGGAATTCACCGGACGCATATGCCCAGCCCTGTGCGAGAAGAGCTGTGTGCTTAAACTTGCCGTCGACGCTCCTGTCACCATCCGCGAAGACGAGGGCGCAATTGCCGAGACAGCATTCCGCGAAGGATATGTGGTGCCGCGGCAGTATCAACGCAACGGCAAAAAAGTGGCGGTAGTGGGCAGCGGTCCCGCCGGACTGGCAACAGCCAACCAATTGAACCGCCGCGGCTACGACGTCACCGTGTTCGAACGCCGCGAGGCTGTTGGAGGGCTGCTCCGCTTCGGCATTCCCAATTTCAAGCTCAACAAAGCCATCATAGACCGCCGCGTCGATGTGATGAAGGCAGAAGGCATAACTTTTGAGGTGAATGCCGACATCGACATCCTCAATCTTCCCAAGGGATTCGATGCCTATGCCGTCTGCACAGGCACCCCCCCAGGCGCGCGACCTCAACATTCCCGGACGCGACCTCAACGGTGTGCATTTCGCGCTCGACCTGCTGAGCCAACAAAACCGGGTGCTTGCCGGACAGACATTCTCAGCCGACGAGCGGGTGACGGCAAAAGGCAAGCGAGTACTGGTAATCGGCGGAGGCGACACCGGCAGCGACTGCATAGGCACGAGCATCCGTCAAGGCGCCGTGGCTGTGACGCAGATTGAAATCATGCCGAAGCCTCCGGTAGGCAACAACCCAGCCACCCCATGGCCACAGTGGCCGCAAGTGCTGCGCACAAGTTCGAGCCATGAGGAAGGCTGCGAGCGAAGGTGGTGTCTGTCGTCGACCAGATTCATCGGCAAGGACAACAATGTCATCGGAGTGGAGGTGGAGGAAGTGGAATGGACGCCAAACCCCGAAGGCGGACGCCCGCTGATGAAACCCACCGGCAAAAAGGAAGTCATCGACGCTGACCTTGTGTTGCTCGCCATGGGATTTCTTAAGCCCCAGCAACCCGAATTGCCCGGCAACGTGTTTGTGGCAGGCGACGCAGCCACAGGGGCAAGTCTTGTGGTGCGGTGCATTGCCACCGGACGCCAAGCGGCAGCCGACATCGACAAATATCTTAAAACCAAACAAGTCTAAAAAAAACGATACTATCATGTGTGGTATAGCAGCAATCTTCAACATCAAGAGCGACGTTTTGGCATTGCGTCCCAAGGCATTGGCAATGTCAAAAAAAATACGCCACCGCGGTCCTGACTGGAGCGGCATCTATTGCGGCAAGTCGGCCATTCTCGCCCACGAACGTCTTTCAATCGTCGACCCCGAAAGCGGCGGCCAACCATTGTTCTCCCCCGACCGCAAGCAGATTCTTGCAGTCAACGGCGAGATTTACAACCACCGCGACATCCGCCAGCGCTACGAAGGCAAATACGACTTTGCCACAGGGTCTGACTGCGAGGTGATCCTTGCGCTCTACCGCGACAAAGGCATCGACTTTCTCGAAGACTTCAACGGCATCTTCGCCTTCGCACTGTATGATGAGGAAACCGATGATTTCCTCATTGCCCGCGACCCCATAGGCGTGATTCCGCTCTACATTGGCCATGACAACGAAGGGCGCGTGTACTGCGCCAGCGAGCTCAAAGCCCTTGAAGGCTTCTGCGACGAGTATGAGCCATTTTTGCCAGGACATTACTACCGCGGCAGCGAAGGCAAGATGGTCCGCTGGTACAAACGCGACTGGATGAGCTACGACGCCGTCAAAGACAACACCGCCGATGTAAAAGCCCTGCATGACGCCCTTGAAGACGCCGTCAGACGGCAGCTGATGAGCGACGTACCCTACGGCGTGCTGCTTTCCGGAGGACTCGACAGTTCGGTAATTTCCGCCATTGCCAAAAAATTTGCCGCACGCCGCATCGAGACCGACGACAAGAAAGAGGCATGGTGGCCTCAACTCCACTCTTTTGCCGTAGGATTGAAAGGTGCGCCCGATTTGGCAAAAGCCCGTGAAGTGGCAGACTATATAGGCACCGTGCACCACGAAATCAACTACACTATCCAGGAGGGTCTCGACGCCGTGCGCGATGCGATATATTTCATCGAGACCTACGATGTCACCACCGTTCGCGCCTCCACGCCGATGTATCTGCTCGCCCGCGTAATCAAGAGCATGGGCATAAAGATGGTGCTCAGCGGCGAAGGCGCCGACGAGGTGTTTGGAGGCTACCTTTACTTCCACAAAGCACCCGACGCACGCGCATTTCATGAAGAGACCGTGCGCAAGCTGTCAAAGCTGCACCTCTACGACTGTCTGCGTGCCAACAAGTCGCTGTCGGCATGGGGCGTTGAAGGACGCGTGCCGTTTCTCGACAAAGAATTTCTTGACGTTGCGATGCGGCTCAATCCGGAATCCAAGATGTGTCCCGGCAAAACCATCGAGAAGCGCATAGTCCGCGAAGCCTTTGCCGACATGCTCCCAGAGAGCGTCGCTTGGCGACAGAAAGAGCAATTTTCCGACGGAGTGGGCTACAGCTGGATCGACACCCTCAAAGAAGTGACTGCAGCAGCCGTCTCCAACGAACAGATGGCGCATGCGGCAGAACGATTCCCCATCAACCCGCCGCAGAACAAGGAAGAATATTACTACCGCACCATATTTGAAGGATATTTCCCGTCCGACAGTGCGGCTCGCAGCGTGCCGAGCGTGCCGAGCGTGGCATGCTCCACCGCCGAAGCCCTCGCCTGGGACGCCTCGTTCCGCGGCGTCAACGACCCCAGCGGCCGTGCCGTGGCGGGCGTCCACGACGATGCCTACACAAAGGAGCACACTAAAAAAGCCAACACCATATAGGCGTGGAAAGCCATCGGCCTCCGCAGCCACTGGAATGACTCGTTTTATAGGTAAATACAAAAACCAGCATTCAAGATTTGTCAACGTCAGGAAATAGTTTTGACGATTGCCCTGCGGCAATACTTTTATAGACAAAAGGACTGACACACCGTGCCAGTCCTTTTGTCTATATATGCTCAACGTAAAAAAGACGGAATACGCGAGCTATGCGCCACAAACAATGTCAACGCGCGATGCAGCTATTCTACCACTATCTTCCGTGTCTTGTCAGCCACATGCACCAGGTAAATTCCGGCCGACGGAACGGTCACGACATTATCTTTTCCTTTGTAGATTAGCGCACCGTTGATGCCATAGACCTCTACCGATGTAAAATCTCCGCTGATTTCAATCTGATTACCTATCGCTCTGATTGTGTTGCCGTCAGCCACGGTGTCTTCCACTCCGGAGAACCCACTTATGTTGCTGAATTCATTCCAGACTTCCGCCTGCTTATAGGCGATGACAGATATAACTGGAACAATCAATTCGCAGTTAGTTTTATTGACACCGTCAAACACTCCGGAGCCACACACTGGCGGAATTTCAGCCAACGATGTTATCTTCGCCAAGCCGCTGCAACCCTGGAAAGCAGATTCCTCGATGCTCGTCACGCCGTTCGGCAATGTCAGTTCGGTCAGGCCGCTGCAATCTGCGAAAGCACCAGTTCCGATACTCGTCACACTGTTAGGCAATATCAGTTCAGTCAAGCCACAGCAACCTTCGAAAGCAGAATTCCCGATGCTCCACACGCTGCCCGGCAATGTAAGTTCTGTCAAGCCAGTGCAACCCTCGAAAGCTCTTTCTCCAATGCTTGTCACGCTGTCAGGCAATGTCAATTCGGTCAAACCGCTGCAACCCTGGAAAGCAGATTCCTCGATGCTCGTCACGCTGTCAGGCAATGTCAATTCGGTCAAACCGCTGCAACCCTGGAAAGCAGCTCCTCCGATGATCATCACGCTGTTAGGCAATGTCAGTTCAGTCAAACCGCTGCAACCAGCGAAAGCATAATTCCCGATGCTCGTCACGCTGTTGGGTAATGTCAGTTCAGTCAAACCGCTGCAACCAAAGAAAGCGCCTTCCCTGATGCTCGTCACGCTGTTGGGCAATGTCAGTTCGGTCAAGCCACGGCAACCCAGGAAAGCAGATTCCCCGATGCTCGTCACACTGTTCGGCAATGTCAGTTCGGTCAAGCCAGTGCAACCGCGGAAAGCACCATCTCCTATGCTCGTCACACTGTTCGGCAATGTCAGTTCGGTCAAGCCACGGCAACCGTGGAAAGCATCATCAGCGATGCTCGTCACGCTGTTCGGCAATGTCAGTTCGGTCAAGCCGCTGCAACCTTCGAAAGCATTACCCCCGATGCTCATCACGCCGTTCGGCAATGTCAGTTCGGTCAAGCCAGAGCAACCAAAGAAAGCATAATCCCCGATGCTCGTCACGCTGTTCGGCAATATAAGTTCGGTCAAGCCACGGCAACCACTGAAAGCAGAATCCCCGATGCTCGTCACGCCGTTCGGCAATGTCAGTTCGGTCAAGCCACGGCAACCACTGAAAGCTCCATCTCCGATGCTCGTCACGCCGTTCGGCAATGTCAGTTCGGTCAAGCCGCTGCAACCTTCGAAAGCATTACCCCCGATGCTCATCACGCCGTTCGGCAATGTCAGTTCGGTCAAGCTAGAGCAACCAAAGAAAGCAGCATTTCCGATGCTCGTCACGCTGTTAGGCAATATAAGTTCGGTCAAGCCGTTGCAACCTTCGAAAGCATTACCCCCGATGCTCGTCACGCTGTTCGGCAATGTCAGTTCGGTCATGCCACGGCAACCCAGGAAAGCAGATTCCCCGATGCTCGTAATGCCATATTTGACTGTCGCTTTTCTTATTTCATAATCCTTAAAAGGCGAATCGTCATAGCCATTGTTCCACATTTCGCCACTTCCTGACAACGTGAGGTTGCCTGAATCGTCGAGAGTCCATGTTATTGAATCTCCACAACGCCCGGTTGCTGCTGCAAAAGCATTAGCATACATTAGCATCGACGATAAAAAGGCTATCGTCAGAATAGTAATTTTCCGTTTCATTACTATTTGTTTTTAGAGTTTTCAGTTGTTTTTAATATCTCCAAATTATAAGTGCCGGCATCAAGGATTATTCCGATTTTCCTCGATTACCGCCACAAAGCGAATGTGACATCGTGTTGGCTCAATCGGCGACAGTGTCGCTAAGTGAAATGTTTAACCATGGATTCTTCATAATTTTGCAATTTGTTTTTCGAATTTACAAATTTAACAAACAAGAACACAATAATTATCCCCACACGGTTAATTTTAGTTAATTATATTGCAAAACATTTTTCCATAGGCTTGGCGCATTGGCGTGTCGTCGGTAAGAATAAATCTGTCAAAGTCAGGAAAGGATTAGCGACCGATTCCATTGCTGCCATGCAAATATAATCAAATGCATTGGCACACAAAAGCGCTTTTTTCGGGTTTAGATACACGTTTATAATGTATTTATCGTTATATTTGCACTGAAACTCTTCGATATGACATTACAAAAATGGATAAAGGATAGAGCAATTCATGGGTTTCCTACGTTTTCCATAGAGGACGTGAGGGGAACGGGAATATGCTCTTCCGAGCAAATCCTTCAGAACGAACTATACAGACTCTGTAACAACAAGACCATAGTAAATGTATATAGAGGCTTCTATGTTATCATTCCTGTTCAATATGTATTACGTGGTTCCGTTCCAGCTACCTACTATATCGACCAGTTGATGTCCTATCTCAAAAAGCCCTACTATGTATGTATGCTCAGTGATGCCGAGTTTATCAATGACACGTAATCCCTTTTGCAACCAGGCATAACATTCAAGGCAAGTGATGCCTATCCCATTATTTACGAGACTTTTATTGATAAAATGAAAGGGAAAAGAGATTAAAATCTCATTTTTTCCAAACCTCTGCCACAGATTGGCGTACCCTTGATGTACTTTTGCAGAAAAAATCAATGATTATGGCTAAAAACGCTGAAAACAGAACCATTTTTTCCGTTCATTCCGAAGTCAGTTTCTTCGGAAGCGCTTCTTGTCTGGCTCATCAACTTTCTTGATTCTGACAAAAAGTACAGCCAGTGTAAACATGTCCTTTTCGACAATCTCTTGCTAAAAATTGAGGATAAAGGTAAGTCTGTATCTGATATGGCTGACAACTATAGAGGACAAAGTTTGATAACAAAGTACGTCTGGGTGATAGAGACCATCTATCGCAGACGTAAGATCTCGTTCAAGGAACTGAAAGAGCTGTGGCTTCGCGATGACATCAGCAGAGGTGTGGATATTCACAAACGCACCTTTGACAACTGGCGTTATGTCATCTGGGATATGTTCGGCATCAACATAGTCAATGAGAACCGTGGCGAATACCGTTACTATATCGAGAATGAGGAAGACATCAGCAAGAACGGACTCCGTTCCTGGCTCTACAACACTTTCTGTGTGAGCAATGCCTTAGCAAACAGCCAAAGAATTAAAGACCGTATCATTCTCGAACATGTGCCGTCTGGGCAAGACTACCTTCAGCCCATCATCGAGGCGATGAAGGAAAACCGTGTGTTGAATATGACCTATCATAGTTATTGGAAGGATGAGGAGAACAACTTCGATGTGCAGCCGTATTGTGTGAAACTGTTCCGACAGCGTTGGTACATGGTAGCTCGCAGCACCTATTCCTACTATTACGAGAAAGGTCCACGTATCTATTCCCTTGACCGGATCAAATATATTCATGCAACAGACGAAACTTTTGAAATGCCCAAAGACTGGACGGCAAAGGACTTCTTTGATGGCTGCTTTGGAATCATTCCTGAACAGTCTGTCAAAATCCAACCTGTCAAGTTGAAGGTCTCAGCAGGTCAGGCCAACTACATCCGAGACCTGAAGATGCACGAGTCACAGGAAGAGATAGAGCGTAACGAGGAATACAGTATTTTTACTTTCAATATTCGTCCAGGGTTTGATTTTCAGCAAGAACTACTTTGGAACGGTGAAGATGTAGAAGTGTTGGAACCTTTCTGGCTCCGTAAGGAGATTGCCGGAAAGATAAAAAGAATGTGGAACAAATACAAAGATGACCTAAAATGAAAGATTTTGCAGCTATAGATTTTGAAACAGCAAACAATGAGCGGAGTTCTGTATGTTCCGTGGGGATTGTCATTGTTCGCAATGGCGAGATTGTAGATACGTTCTATTCTCTCATCCAGCCTGAGCCGAACTATTATAATTACTGGTGTTCTCAGGTTCATGCCCTCTGTCATGAAGATACTGACGATGCTCCTGTATTCCCAAAAGTCTGGGCGCAAATAGAACCTGTGATAGAAGGTTTACCACTTGTTGCTCTCAACAAGCCTTTTGATGAAAGTTGTCTGAAGGCCGTGTTCCGAGTCTATCAGATGGACTATCCTGGCTATGAGTTTTACGATACCCTTTGTGTTTCACGGCTTGTGCTTCCTGATTTGGAGAACCATCAGCTTCAGACTGTTGCCGCCGCCTGTGGTTATGAGTTGGAAAACCATCACCACGCACTTGCTGACGCAGAGGCATGTGCATGGATAGCAAGAGAAATTTTATAAATACACGAAGAGGAGAATACATACATAAGCAGAGAGATACTATATTAATTAATTTTTGAGAAATATGGCATGGATTGACTCACATTTAGAAAAGTTTATAATAGAAAACTTCCCTGACAGAAAAGTTTATGCCTACCATGAATGTCGTACATGGCAGTCAAGCAGGTATTTATATGTTACAACCGTATTAAAAGAAGACCAAGATCTCCATTATGAATATATAGGCGGTTCTGTTGAGTTACATCTTGAAGGAAAATATCAAAGTACGGACTATAAGAATTTTGCAAAGGAGTTGAGATTTCAAACCTCACGAAATCCAAGATTGCATTGGTTAGGTTGGCAAGGAAGAAATCAGTGTCGATGCAGAATAGATGCTCCAACTGATGACTGGGAACAGCTTTTGATTGCATTCAAAGACATAATGAGTATTTTCGACCCAATCATTGAGAAGATAATAAGTCGAACTACTATTAATCCTTGTGTGGAACCATATAAGGGTGAAACTGATTTTTCGGAAGAGGGACTAAATAACGATGAAGTCTGTCTCTCTACGTGTTCTTTGGGAAAATTATTTGGAAACAATCTTGTCATACCAGATTACCAAAGAAACTATTGCTGGGAGGACAAACAGGTCAAAGCCCTTTGGGAAAGTCTTAAAGAGATTCCCCATGAAAGTGAATACCACTTAGGTACAATCATCTTGCAGAAAGACCAGAACGGCAATTATGCAGTTATTGACGGGCAACAAAGATTGGTTACACTGACCCTTATAGCCCGTGAGCTACATTATCAGGGCAGTATGCCTTTGCTGAAACAGAAATTCCTATCAGAAAACTCAAAGAAACATATAGCAAACAGCAGATGGTTGATAAAGCATTTGGCATCAAGGTCATATGATGAGACATTATGCAGCAGAATCATAAACCAATTGATATTCACTGTACTCATTCTAAAGGAAAGCCGATTGGATCTGGCATACACGTTCTTTTCAAATGAGAACTCCAAAGGTGTGCCCCTTTCCGACTTTGACTTGCTAAAAGCCCATCATCTACGCTATATCTTCATAGAAAAGCAAGCGGAGCATTTGGCGAGCAGATGGAATAATCTGATTGAGAATGAATACTCCTATCTGGAGAAAACTCTTGCAACTCATTTGTTCCGACTAAGAAAATGGATGAGGAAAAATGACTTCAATCCTGATGAACGCTTCTGCGTTAAAGAAGAATTTTCTTCTGCCCTCATTCTCCCAGAGATACCTCCTTTTGGAGAAAAATTCGTTTTTTACGAGAAAATACAAGGTGGCTCTCACTTCTTTGCATATACAGAACATTTCGTGAAAAGATTTAAGCAGTTCTCCCAAACGCCCCAAGTACTGGCTTTGCGAAATCATCTTAAATGGGAGTCTCATTGGAAATACGCCGATATTATTGAAACGCTGCTATTCGGTTATTATCTAAAATTTGGTGAGCAGTATTTTGCGGAGGCTTTGTTCTGCATATCTGGGTATATTGCCCAACATAGATATGAAGCAACCCGCGCGTTGGCTTATAAGATAAGGGAATACGCGAAAGATTCAGAAATAGTAATGATGATAGACCAGGCATCTTCACCGACCTTCTTCCTGGCTGAGTGTGTTTCCTCTATCAAGAAAAATGGAAGAGACGTTGAAGAACAAGGTATAGCCATGAGATTCTATCAGCGTTTACAAGATATGTTCTCTGAACTGTATAATTATTTTACCGATTTGACAATTATTGAAAAGTACAATAATGAATACCTATAGATATACTCCAGAAAAGATCGTTGAGGAAAAGCTATATTTCTCTATTCCACTCTATCAACGTTTGTTCTCCTGGGGAGAAGAACAAGTCAAAGGTTTGCTTTACGACCTAAAGAATCATTTTGACCCAGACATTGATAATGGCACACCATATTATCTGGGAATGTTGTCCTGTATCAAGTCAGGAAATCACTATGATTTGATAGACGGACAACAAAGATTTACCGTGATGATCCTTTTGGCTATTGTCTTACGCAACTATTACAAGGAATGGAACGGTTTCTTGGATGGCGGTAAAAGACTAAGGTTTATATCCAGAACTAAAGATAACGAGTATCTAACTGCCGTGATTCAAGAACAGGCTGAGTTTTTTGATCCAAATAGAAAAATGGAGGAGGGTAAACAGTTGATACTTGATTTTATGGAATCTCAATTATCTTCCGACGATATGCGAGAAGCCTTTGCTAAGAGTATTTACAACAGACTGTCGTTCTTCTTCTCCGTACTACCTGAATCATATGCCAACAATCCCGCTTCGTTAAATAAGTATTTTGAAGCAATGAACGCTGGAGGCAAAGGCTTGGAACAGCATGAGATTTTGAAAGTGAGACTTATGCAAGGCGAGGAAAACAAAGAGCATCTTACACGAATCTGGAATGCTGTGTGTGATTTGAATAAGCCTTTGATAAAACGAGACGAGAAGGATCTGGAGGAACAATACCGTTCCAAGTATAAACAAGCCATCGATTTATGCAGAAATCACCGATTCAATGAAACATTTAACTTGTGTGAATGCTCTTACGATTCAGAAGACAACAATGAAATAGGTGATATAGAAGCTAAGCAACAGGACTTCAGACAGTCATTTACCGAAACGGGAGAACGGAGTTTTATAACTTTCCCGGAATTCCTTATGATGGTTATTGACATATATTTGAACTTATCTGGCTCATATTCTTTCTATAGGAATGAACTGTTGAATATATATGATTCTCATTCCATTCCTGACAAACAAGACTTTTACAATCAGCTTCTTTTCTACCGATTGCTGCTTGACTATTATATTGTTTATAAAGAAGGTGGTGAAACTGCAAACAAGTATGACATCGTTTTCAAGGAAGGTTCATCAGCAGAGGCATTGAAGCAATACCAATCAATGCTTTATGTGTCTCAAACTCCATTTTATAATTGGTTGAAGCCGGTTTTGGAAAGATTGCATAATGAGCCTGTGCGTGATACAGATGAACTATTATTGTGGCTTAAAGAGATCGACAACTCTCTCCACACACTTCCAAAAGATGTGAATGAAATGACTTATGATAATGGCATTGACAGATACTGGTTCTGGAGGTTGGACTACTATTTGTGGGAACAAAAAGAGAGCTTCTTCAAAACAGAGGAAGAGAGACAAATAGTGGACGAATATGTATTCAGAGCTAACCGTTCCATTGAACACCTTCACCCCCAACATCAAGAGAATAATGATGTATGGGACATTGACGATATTCATTCATTCGGTAATCTAGCAATGATTTCACAGAGCTTTAATTCTCAACAAAGCGACGATCCTGTGACTGTCAAATTCGCCCGCATTTCAGATCAAGCTCATAATCACGCTCTTCAAAGTCTCAAACTATATAGAATGTATCTTGATGCAAAAGGAAATCCCGATGGATGGACAATAGATAAGATGGAAGTCCATAAAAAGGAAATGTATGAGCTTCTAAAAAGGACATATTCTTCTGAAGTCAAACAAATAATTTGGAATAAGATATAGTAACAACTCAATAAATTAAACAATTATGGCATTATTTAAAGTATCTATTAAGCAGTCGGGGCAATACAAAACCTATCATGGGTGTATGGGTTTCCTATCTTGATATTAAACAAATGTAAACTTTATGCTCACCTACATCTCCAACTCCACACGAGTGCTTTGCCCTCGTGTTCATTTTAAGATGCTTGTGTTTGACGGGAAAGAAGTATATGTAGGTAGCGCAAACCTTATTGGAGCCGGTATTGGAATGAAAGCAGATCAAAAAACGAAACTTTGAAGCTGGCATCCTGACAGATGACCCTGGCATTATTGAACAGGCAAAGAACCAATTCGATAAGGTATGGATAGGCAAATTCTGTAAAACCTGCAAGCGTTGAGACTTCAGCTTAGCCCCAATCGCATAATTTTCAGTAAATAATTGCATTTTTCTTTGACCTCTGCCACCAGTTGGCAGGGGTCTTTGTTTTCTTTGCATCATAAAATTTTATAATCTCAATATTCTATCGTTATGAAATGGTTTTTTAGAAGAAAGAGAGAGAAGTCGGGCAAAAGCCTTGATACTTCAGGAGTAAAAGTAATCGGCGTGGGCGGTGGTGGTTGCAACATCGTCAATCACATCGCAGAAAATAATTTCAATATGGGCTCATTAGCGGTCTGCGATATGGATGCCGATGTATTGGGACGAACAAATGTGGAAGAGAAATGGCAGCTGGGCAGCAATGGCTTGGGTGCAGGCAACAACCCTGAGACGGCAAGACAAGAGGCAATGAAACAGATAAAGGATATCCGTGCAATGATTATGAATACGAAAGTGCTATTTGTCGTGTCGTGTTTAGGTGGAGGCACGGGGTCTGGTGTAACTCCAATTATTACACGCGAGGCATATAATAAAGGGATAAGCACATTTGCTATGGTGACACTTCCTTTTGAGTTCGAGGGAGAACATAAGTTCCGGCAGGCCTTTTGGGGAATGCAACAGATGGAGCATTTTGCAGACGGTGTGTTCTTCTTGAACAATCAATTACTATTGAGACAGAAGCATGACAAAAAAATGAATTATGCCTTTGAAGATGCAGACTCTTTAATCCAAGGAGTAATAGAAAGCCTTATAAATTCCGCTTGCAATGATTGATATACATGATTATGACATCCAGCGCATCGAGCATGAAATCTTGTGGAAATATAACAGGCTATAGGACAACGGGTATCCACTACGTCCGCCAAGTATCTTGCGTGTGTGGTCGACACTGATTTGTTGGATGAGATCCTGTTGTGTCCTGTACAGCTTATCCATATAGCGATAAACGTCATGGAGGGCCACGCCCTTGTAGAGACGGCGCTTCAGATAGCCTATTGTGGCCAGTTTGCTCATAGGCTTACACAGCCTGGCTATTGCAAGTTCACGAAGCAGCCCGTCCTCTATGCGGTCAAACCCGATAGAGTCATAAATGCGGCTGAGAATCTGGTGCGGTCCGTTAAGAAGGACCTTGTCAATAGCGTCAAGAACCTACTCGGTCGTGAACCGCAAGTCCTCATTGCACCCAGAATCTTTTCGTCTGACGATGCGCCAAAAGACATCTCCAGTTTGTACTTGCCGTCAAATTTGAAGGCTCGTGTTCAAAATCTGTCAAAGTCAGGAAATATGTTTAAATTTTATGTCGCTCTGTAAAAAGCTTTACCAGACAGCCCTATTCTGTTATGGGAATAAAAAGCGGAGGCTGCGCGTATTCACTACGGGCAGCCTCCTTAATTGAAGTAAACGTCAATGTTATTATATTTAATCTTATGCGTAACTGTGCATACCTGTCAAGAAAAAGTTTACACCGAAATATGTGAACAGCACACTGAAAAAAGCCAACACCATATAGGCATGGAAAGCCATCGGCCTCCGCAGCCACGGGAATGACTCGCGATGGAATGCGAAAGCATAGACAATCATCGTGATCAAAGCCCACACTTCTTTCGGATCCCATCCCCAATAGCGTCCCCACGACACGTTTGCCCAAACGGCACCAAGAAAGATGCCTATGGTGAGCAGCATCACCGCCGGATACAGCAACAGTTCGCTGTGCTCTTTCAGCACCGTTATCTCATCTGTGGCAGCGCGGTTGCGCATACGCATCACGAAAGCGGCGATGCCGTTCATTGCCATAAACGCAAGCAGCGCATAGGCAACCATAATCACCGCCACATGCGCACTCAGCAACGGCGACTGCAGCACCGGCATCAGCTGCGACATCCTCGGGTTGGAGATGCCCATCATCGCCACCATAGTAGTCATTCCGCAGAGCAGCACGCCCATTGGCAGAGCCAAAGGCATGCGACGCTCGGCAAGCATCGCTATCGGCACTGCGCACCAAGCCAGAAACAGCATCGTCTCATAGCCGTTTGACATCGGGATATGACCGCTCACAAACCATAGCAGAACGATAATAACGGATATATACAGCCACGCCGCCACCGCGATTGCGCGCAGCGTCGCCACCGCCCACCGCCGAGGGCGGCCGCCGCGTGCCGACAACAGGCAAAACGAGAAGAAAGCCACCAGCCCCACGCACATCAATGTTATGGCAAGCGGACGGGCGTTGCTGACGGTGTTGTAAGTCTTCTCCGCCTTGAAACGAGTGTCGGAAGGCAATGTCGCTCCTCCGTTTTTCCGCTGATATTTGCGCACTTTCGTGTAGAAGTCAGACAAGTCGGTCCATCGTCCGGTCTGCACCAGCTCGTTGGCGTAACTAAGACTCATCTTCACAAACATCCATTCCTGTGTGTCGGTTTCGACAGGGATATTGTCATCGCCCTGCGAGAACCATCCAATTTTGCCTTCAGCATCCTTCAGCGGAAATATTTTCAACGACTTGCCGGTTGTAAGACGGTTTATAATGTCGAATTTCTCGGCAGCCTCGCGCAGACCCTGAGGATCGGCGAAGCGGTCAATGCCACGGAGCGGTTTCTCGAGCTTATACTCGTTGACATCAGAAAAGAAATCGCGCACAGAAGCATATTTGCCATCAATACCAAGCAAGCGTCGCACCTCGGCGCTCTTGATTTTGATCATCGGCACCTTGCTCCAATCAGTTGGATAGTACAGCCAGCCAGAAAGCACCTGCTCCGCCGACAATCCGTCGAACGTAGCGTTGCCGCAAAGCTTCTCTGTGAACTCTTTCGCCATAGTCTGCAACGGACAGATGCGGTCGCCGTAAAGCACGTACAGATTGCCCATCTCCTCCGCCTGCTGTTGAGGCAAAGCCGGCAAATCAGAAGCCTGCGCCGACATTGCCAGCATCAGTGCTCCCACAACCGCCAACGGCTTTGCCGACAACTTTTTCAACAAACTGCGGAAACGCGATTTTCCCGACATCATGAACCAGCAGATGCTTGCAAGCAGCAGAGCATATCCTGCATAGGTCACACCGATGCCCATCGGGTCGTGAGCCACGGTAAACACCGATCCGCCCTCGCTGTCATAGCCCGACTGATAGAAACGGTAGCCGCGATGAGAAAACACATTGTTCATCGACGCGGTGCCATTCACCCCATCAGCCGACAGATGGCTGACAAAGTCCATCGGCGCCTCCGTTCCGGCATAATATTCAATCTCAAACCGTTGCAGCTTAAGGCTGAACGGCATTTTCGCAATAGAGCCGTCATCGAGCGTAAACGCGCTTGCCTCCGCACCATCCTTCAGGCGCAGCGTGCCGTGTTCGCTTGTGAGCCACGACGTCAGCGCCCCGGCAAGAATGACGGCAAACGATGCATGAACAGCAAAAGCCGGCAGCCGGCGATACAGCCTGCTGCGCAGCATATATGCGACAGCCGACACCGCCATCACCGTCCACAAAGCCACGAACCACGGGCTTGTGTAGGCGGCAACGGCAGAGCTGTCGATTTTCTGTAAAATCGTGCCGACGGCAAGCACCACAAGGATGATTGCCATCAGCCCGAATGACGTTTTCTTCAGTACCCTCATCAAAATTATTAGATAGCGTTGATGAATTCAACAACAGCGTCGCGGTCAGCCTTGCTCAGCTTGCGGAATTTCTCCACCGTCCAACGGGCATCGCTACCCGGGCATCCATGCCACATAATCGCCTCCAGCACGTTGCGGGCGCGGCAATCATGCATACGGTCCTGATGACCAGAGCAAACGAGAGCCAGACCACGTCCCCACAGCGGAGTTGTGCGGCACCAACCAGTGCGGATGTCGTTAGGCATCATCAAGCGATGCTGCACCATGTCGGTGTACGGCCAAATCTTCTGGTGCGGATAGCGAGGCAGACGAGCGTCGGCATTCTTGAAGAATCCGTTTGGATCGGTGAAATTGTCGTCGCCCGTAGTCCATGACGGACGGTGGCACGAAGTGCATCCAAGTTCGGTAAACAATTCCTTTCCGCGTTTCACCGTTGGGTTGTCGAGATTGCGCGCCGCAGGCACAGCCAGACCACGATGCCAGATGTAGAAGTTAACATAGTCATCGTCGGTCATCTCAACAGGGAGTTCCTTGTTCATAAGATAGTTGTAGATGTCGTTGGCAACGTTTCCCGTCTTGTTCCAGTCAGGGAAATACTCATAGAACTTATCCTGCACGTCCTTGTCGTTCATCGCCTTCTTGGCATAAGCCTCCGTCATATAGTGAGAACGGCGGTCGCTGCGCGTCACGTTGGTGATGTTCCAGATAGCGTTGGCGCCAGGGCCGTCCTGCAACGGGCCGCGGGTAAGAGCGTAGGTGTAGCGCAGCACGTGTCCGTCCTTATATTTCTTCACGAAGTCGCCGTTTGCAAAGATAGCAGGATTCAGCTTCACACCCTTCGCCTCCTCAGCCTTGTATTGCGCAAGGATGTCGGCATCGTCGATAGCGTCGAGCAATCCAGTTCCATAAATGCCGATTGTCGACTCAAGTCGCACCTCAACATCGGCATAAGGCAACGGCTTGTTGTTGCATTCGATAGGCACATAGAACGCACTCTCAGGAATCTTGACTTCCGGATATATCAACTCGTAAGTCTCACCGTCGTCAAACTTGTTTCCCCACTCGTCGGTGTAGGTAGGCCATGTGATTTGTATTTTCTCCTCGTCGAGCGGAGCCTTGAACGGTTCCACCGCCTTTGTCTGCGGCATACCGGTGAGCGACGACAAGTAGGCATTCGTGTTGCGGTCGTAGACCACAAGCAGGTAGCCGTTGCCCCAGTCGTTTGCACGATAGCGGTCCATGCGGCGACCGTGGCCGTAGCCAGGGTGGCATGAGATACAAGAGTTGCGAACGTAGAGCGGTCCGAGGCCATTGAACGGCTTGTTGCTCTGGTTGAACGCACGCTCAAAGAAATATTCGCCATACTTGAACCGGTCGCTCATACCGCCTTCCTCAACAGGGACAGTCGGGTCCTCATAGGCAGTCGCCGACTGGTTGAATGTTGTACCGAGTTTTCCACCGGAATAATACTCTTCACTTAGTTCCTTTTCGTCGCCGGTTCCCGGCTTTGGATTGTCGTCGCTACAAGCGGCAAATGAGCATACCAAGATGCTCATTGCCATATAACGACTTACGATTGTAAGTTGTCTTTTCATTTTGTTGTATATGGGATTGATTTTTTATTTTGCAAGTTCTTCTTTCACAGTAGCCAAAACCTTGTTCAAAGCGTCGCATGCATCCATAGCCTCCTGGCAGGAAGCGTCGGTGTAGTTCTTCACGAACGGAGCCTTCATACCCTTGATTTTGGCAAGAGCATTGTCGATGGCAGCCACCACTTTGGAGTCAAGATCAGCGTTCACGCTCTTGACATAAGCATGAAGCGATTTAGCCTCGTCGCGTTTGCCCTCAATGCCGCCCATGTAAGAATTCTGAATGCTGAGAATGTTGTCGTAGAAGTCGGTGATTGAGTTCTCGCTGTAAGGCGACTCAATGTAGTTTTTGTCTTCACCAGTGTGAGGCTTGCCGATTTTTGAAGTTCCGACCTCATCGCTGATATCCATACAACCATCGATTATCTGCTGCATGGCTGCGGTCCAAGTCACATACGTGCTTCCAGCCTTTCCAGAGTTCAGCATATTCTCGTTGTAAGAGAACCCACCGGTTGTAGTCGTGTTCCACTCAAGCTCCTCCAATTTTGCGACACGGTTTTTAGGACAAGCGTCTGCGCCAGCCCAAGAAACTTGAAGCTGATAGCATTTGTTGCGCAAGTCGCCTGCAACAGCGATAGCGTAGACCAAATCCTTGTCGGTGATTTCAGAGGCAGGCTTTGCAGCGCCGTCTTTGAAGATTATATATTCGATACCGTGGAAACCGAGCAGTTCGGCACCGAGTTTGTTGCCAGCATAAGCATCACCGTCTTCAGAATCCATCGCAGCAATCTGAGCGTCGTTTTTCAACGCCACGAGAAGACCGTCAAGGTCCAAAGGCCAAGAGTCAATGTGCGGGTCGATGCCGAAATCACCGGCAGCGCCAAAAAGGAAAGCCTCGCTCTTCTCCCACCAAGCGCGAGCCTCGAGGAATGTTTTGCATGCAGTCCGCACGTTGGCATCAGTCTTGTCGGCGCGGAGAGCCTTGAGCTGGTCAACGAGAAGTTCAGTCTTGTCGGCAAGGTTCTGATAAGTGATGTTGACAGTATTTGCCAGATATTGCTTAGCGATAGCCTCGAATTTGGCGTCTTTAGCCGAAGAGTCATCGGGAGTTGGGTCGTTGTTGTCGCTACAAGAAGCGAAACCAAGAGTCATTGCTGCCGCAGTAAGGGCAAGCATCGGGAATTTAATGATTTTGTTCATTGTAATTATTATTTATTTGTAGTAGTTGTTGTTGATTTTCGAGTTAAAGGAAGTCGCCGGTGTAGGTTACACCCAAAGATATTGACGGCTCATCGTTGTACTGACTTTTCAAGAACCGTTTTGAATACTCCGCCTTGATGACGATTTGCTTCATCGGCATATAATTGAGGCCTACAGCCATACGTTTGATTTCCGTCCACGGATAGTCGCGGTAGTTTCCGTTGGCAGGCTTGTAGGCATCGTAAGCCTCATATCTGCCGAACACATACAGCTTGTCGTACTTTATGCTTGAGAACGGGCGCAGGATATTGTAACCAGCCTCTATGCCATAAGAATAAGCCTCCTTTCCCACGAGCGTGCGCTTGTAGGGCGACGTTTTCATCTGAAGTCGGTTATAGTCTGAAATTTTATCGGCGTCGCCGAGATGACCGTAAGTAGCATTTCCTCTGACAATCAAACCATAGCCTTTATACTCCATGTCGAACGAACCGATAGTGACAGCCCCCTTCACGTCCTTGTACTTGCCGTTGAAGTCAGCCTGCAACGTGTTGTTGAACGAGTTGCCGAAATATCCGCTTGCCGACAGTCTCAGCCCCTGCACCGGGAAGAAATCAAGTCTGGCAGCCACGGCGATATTGTTTGCCGGAGTGAATTCGAAAGGAGAAGTTGCGCCATAATGCACCCATGCGTCTTTCGAGAAGAAGCAAGAGTTTAGCGCCGGCAAAGCCATCACCTCATAGCGCATCCACTTGTAATTTCCCCATACGCTGATGCCCGTCTGATGCCAAGTGCTCGGCAGAATCGTAGCCTCGCCCTCCGGACGGTAGACCGTGAAAAACTCATTTGGGAGGTGGTTGCTGTTTAGCGAGCCTACAGGCACCACCATGTGTCCGGCGCGCACCTGAATCCACGGGCGGAACTCCTTGTTTATCCACAGTTGCTCAAGAGCGACCTCACCGCCGCGCTCAATCTCCTTCTCCCATTCGCCTGTTTCTTCCGCCTCCATCTCGACTGCACTCTCCGTGCCGCCGTGTTCAAACTCAATTTCCGAGCCGAAAGTCCAGCCACGGCCGAAGTCGAATCCAAGCATGATAACAGCGTGCGGCAGATCGAAACGGTTGTGACCTTTCGCATCCTTATAGTCCTCCGCCTTAGAATATCGGTTTACATTGTCGCTATAGAAATTTCGAGTCATCACAGCCTCGCCATATCCTCCAAGAGAAAGGCGCGACTTAAACGAGCGTTTGCCAGGCTGGCTTTCCTGCTCAGCCGGCGTCGATGTTACAGTTGTAGTAGTGATTGTTGTGTCGCCGCGCACCACCGTTGTGGTCGTAGTAACCGTTTTTTCAACCTCTTTGTTATTGCGTCGCGCATTGGCTGGAATAATCGAAGCAACCAAGCAAGCCGACAGTAATAATACAGTTTTGTTCATTGCAGATTGTTGTGATATTTTTTCAACCGCAAAGTTATTTTCACTTTTTTCCTGCTACAATCACAAAAAAATGGTAAAAAGGACGGGGCGTATCACAACAATTAGGTATGCGCACCCCGAAAACGACGCATAAGGGCATAAAAAAAACCTCCGGGCCTATCAACAGGTTAGGAGGTAAAATATAAGATTATGAAAAAGATTTGTGGTCTTGTTATAGACGGAAGGCAATCGGAATTATGCATCTTACAGGCACATCCTCACCTCCCAACCGGCCAGGTTTCCACGCCGGCATATTCTTGACTATTCTCATCGCTTCCCTGTCGAGCGAAGGGTGGACACCCTTTATCACCGACACGTTGCAGACTGAGCCGTCTGTGTTTACGATAAAACTGCAAACCACACGCCCTTGTATATGACTGCGGTATGCGTCACAAGGATATTTGCGCTCATGGTTGATGTAGTTCATCAAGCCTCTGTCGTCGCCCGGGAATTGCGGTTGAACGTCGACGAAATCATATTCGTAGACATTCACATAGTTCTCATGCTGGCAGTGTCTTGTTTCCAAGGCAATGCGCGACACCTGAGCCGACGCCGACGGCGCTGCAACAAAGGCAAGCATGGCAAATATCGAACAACTTAAAATTTTCATTTCATCTATTTTCAGATGCTTTTTGCATCTTGATGGTGCAAAATTATCGTTGAAACTTGAAAGGAGCAAATATTCAGAGCCGGAATTGTGGTTATTTGAATATGTTTTACGAATATTAGCAATTATCGGACTGTTTTGGGTCAACAAAAGGAGCCTTGATGCATTTGTTTGTCTCCTTAATGCGAAAAGTTTCGCAGAAAAAATGTAACTTTGGGGCATAAAAACATAACTGTAATGAGAAAACTGCTTTATATACTCGTGATGCTCGCCGGGGTGCTGTATGCCTGCGGCGATAAGAATAGTTTTGAGATTAAAGGAACAATCGACGGCGCCGCAAACAAGAAAATGGTTGTGCAGCGCACCGACAACGGCGTGTGGGTGAACATCGACTCAATCGAGACCGATGGCGACGGCAAGTTTGCCTACCATGGCGCCGCCCCGGCATTCCCTGAAATCTACCGATTGGAATACAATGGCAGATATGCCTACTTCCCCATCGACAGTCTCGACCATATCGAGCTGAAAGCCGACACGGCTAATTTCGACACCGGCTACACCCTGACCGGCTCAGACAACGCCATCTGGCTCACCGAGGTGAACCGCAAAGTCCAGGCATTGTCGGGCAAGGCTGCCGACAGCCAGGATTATGTCAGGACAAAGCGTGAACTCACGGAGCGACTTCTGAAAGACCCGTCGAGCATCGTGGCTTATTATACAGTGGAGAAAATCGTTGACGGACATCGCCTGTTTGACCCATCCAACGCCGCCGACCTTAAGATTATCGGAGCTGTTGCCACGGGCTACGGCACATTCCGCGAGGGCAATCCTTTGACAAAATATATGGAGGCCGAATACATGGCAGGCATGCGCATGCAGCCACGCAATGCCTCACCTTCCGACACAATCCACGCCAACCAGATCGGCTATTTCGACATTGCCCTTAAAGACGCCGGCGGCAAGGTGCGCAAACTGAGTGACGTTGCAGTGAGCGGCAAGGTGGTGCTTCTCAATTTCACCACTTACGCAGCCAAAGAGTCGCCGGAGTTCAACCGCATCCTCGCCGACATCAACAAGAAATATTCCTCACGCGGATTCTGCATCTATCAGGTGGGTTATGACGCTTCTGAATTTTCATGGAAAGACGCAGCCAAGAACTTGCCGTGGACCGCAGTGTTCGACCCCGCCGGAGCGCAGTCGAAGAATCTCGTGAACTACAACGTAGGCTCTCTTCCAGCAATATTCATCATTGACCGCAACGGCACCATAGCCGAACGCGTCATGGACCTCAACGAGCTTGAAATCTCAGTGGCCCGCCATATTTAAAAGACAACGGTAATGGCAGAAGATTTGGATTTTGAGCAGGCGTCAACGGCTGCAGACTATACGAGCGACGACATCAAGACGCTCGACTGGAAAGAGCACATCCGCAAACGCCCTGGCATGTATATCGGAAAGCTGGGCGACGGCTCGCATTCCGACGACGGAATCTATGTGATTCTGAAAGAAGTGATCGACAACTCCATCGATGAGTTTGCCATGGGTTTCGGCAAACAGATTGTTGTGAACATCACCGACGACGGCACCGTGGAAGTGCGCGACTATGGCCGCGGCATCCCGTTGGAGTCGGTTGTCGACGTATCGTCGAAGATGAACACCGGCGCAAAGTATGATTCCGACGCCTTCAAGAAGTCGGTCGGTCTGAACGGTGTGGGCATGAAAGCCACCAATGCGTTGTCGACATATTTCGAGATTTCCTCATGCCGCAACGGCGAGAAAAAGAAAGTGTGCTACAGCCGTGGAGAAATCACCGACGACTGCCCAATCTGCCCAACCGACGAGGAAAACGGCACGTATGTCAAGTTTGTTCCCGACAAGGACATATTCCTGAACTACAAATACAACGATGAGTTTGTGGAGACGATGATGAAAAACTACTCGTTTCTCAACACCGGTCTCACAATCGTATACAACGGTCGGCGCATACATTCGCGCAACGGTCTGGTCGACCTGCTGCGCGAGAATATGACCAACGACCCCCTTTACCCGATAATGCATTTCACAGGCACCGACATCGAGGTGGTTATAACCCACGCCAACCAGTATGGCGAGGAATACTATTCGTTTGTCAACGGTCAGCACACCACCCAGGGCGGCACTCACCTGTCGGCATTCAGGGAGGCTGTTTCGCGCACAATCAAGGAGTTTTACGGAAAGAATTTCGAATATTCCGACATCCGCAACGGTATGGTTGCTGCAATCAGCATCAAGGTGCAGGAACCGGTGTTTGAGTCGCAGACCAAGACAAAACTCGGTTCACGCGACATGAGTCCCGACGGCTCGTTGACAGTTGCGAAATTTATCGGCGACTTCATCAAACGCGAGCTCGACAACTATCTGCACATCGAGTCGCAGACGGCAGAGATAATGCTCCACAAGATTCAGGAAAGCGAAAAGGAGCGCAAAGCCATCGCCGGCGTGACCAAGCAGACGCGAGAACGCGCCAAGAAAGCGAGCCTCAACAACAAGAAACTGCGCGACTGCCGCGTGCATTATTGCGATGCCAAAGGCGACAGGCGCGACGACACGTCGCTTTTCATAACCGAGGGACTTTCGGCAACGGGAACAATCACCAAAGTGCGCAATGTTGAGACCCAGGCAGTGTTCTCACTCCGCGGAAAGCCGCTCAACACGTTTGGCAAGTCGCAGAAAGACATCAAGGCCAACGAAGAGTTCTATCTGCTCGACGCCGCCCTCGACATTGCCGACGGCATCGAGAACCTGCGTTATAACAAGGTGATTATCGCGACCGATGCCGATGTCGACGGAATGCATATCCGCCTGCTGATGATTACGTACTTCCTGCAGTTCTACCCCGACTTGGTAAAGAAAGGCCACGTCTATATCCTCCAGACGCCACTGTTCCGCGTGCGCAACAAAAACACGTCGCGAGGGAAAAAGAAGGTGAAAGACGAGACATACTACTGCTATACCGACGACGAACGCGTAACAGCCATCAACCGGCTTGGCAAGAATGCTGAAATCACACGATTCAAAGGTCTTGGAGAAATTTCAGCCGATGAGTTCAAGGATTTCATCGGTCCCGACATGCGCCTTGACCAAGTGAAGCTGCGCAAGGAAGACTCCGTGAAAGAAATGCTGGAGTTCTATATGGGCAAGAACACAATGGAGCGCCAGCTGTTTATAGTAGACAACCTTGTCGTGGAAGACAACGACAATATGGACATGACTCATTAAACGATACGACTATGAACCAACGTATAGCGATTTTCCCAGGTTCGTTCGATCCTTTTACAATCGGACACCATTCAATCGTGGAACGCGCATTGCCTCTTTTCGACAAAATCGTGGTGGCTGTGGGCATGAACAGCAAGAAGCATTCCTTCCTTCCCGAAATAGACCGTCTTGACGCCATCAGACGCCTTTATGCCGATGAACCACGAGTGGAGGTCATTGCCTACAGCGGTCTAACCGTCGAGGCAGCCGAGCAATGCGGCGCACGCTACATTCTGCGTGGTGTGCGAACGGTTAAGGACTTTGAATACGAAAAGACGCTTGCCGACATCAACCGCAAGATTGCGGGTCTGGAGACCGTGCTACTCTACACGCTTCCTGAGTATGGCAGCATCAGCTCGTCCATCGTGCGCGAGTTGATAAGTCTCGGACGCGACGTGACCGACCTGCTTCCGCCGGGCTACACTTTTGAGATTTAGACAACAATATAACTGACTGCGAAAATGAAAAAAATGAAATATTTAGCCGCCGCTGTGATATGCGCCGCGGCGACTTTTGGTATATCCGCGCAATACTCGCGCAGCAACTCCGCTTCGCGGCAACAACAGAAACTGCTTATGGTGGAAAACATCGTAAACAATCTCTATGTTGACAATGTCGACGAGGAAAAGATTGTTGAAAACGCCGTGCGGGGAATTCTTGAGAATCTCGACCCACATTCGTCATACAGTACCAAAGAGGAGACCACATCGTCGCAGGAGACGATGCAGGGCAGCTTCAGCGGCATCGGAATCCAGTTCAATATGCAGAAAGACACGCTCTACGTTGTGCAGACCATTGCCGGCGGTCCGTCGGAAAAGGTTGGCATACTGCCTGGCGACCGTTTCATCGCCGTCGACGACTCCATCATCGCCGGACGCAAGCTGAAGAACACCGACATTATGAAGCGCCTTCGTGGTCCAAAAGGCACGAAGGTAAACATAAAGGTGAAACGCGGAAGCAATGCCGAGCTACTCGAATTCAGAATCACGCGCGACGACATCCCGCTGAACAGCATCGACGCCGTGTATATGGCAGACGGGAAGACCGGCTATATCCGCCTGTCGCGATTTGCCGCCACATCATACAAAGAGTTTAAAGACGCCATCACAAAACTCAAGAAACAAGGCATGCAACAATTGATTCTTGACCTCACCGACAATGGCGGCGGATATATGCAGATTGCCGCACAAATAGCCAACGAGATGCTCAACCGCGGCAACCTTATAGTCTACACCCAGGGACGCAAAAGTCCGCGACAGAACCTTAACGCCGACGGCTCGGGTACATTCCGGACACAGAAGGTTGTTGTGATGATCAATCAGTTTTCAGCGTCGGCAAGCGAAATTCTCTCAGGAGCCGTTCAGGACTGGGACCGCGGTGTGGTCGTAGGCCGCCGTTCTTTCGGCAAAGGCCTTGTGCAACGCGAGTTTCTGCTGCCCGACTCTTCATCGTTCCGCCTCACAATCGCACGCTATTACACCCCTTCGGGACGCAACATCCAGAAGCCGTATGTCAAAGGCGACCGTGAGGACTACGACAAGGACATCATCGACCGCTACAACCACGGCGAGCTGCAAAGCGCTGACAGCATCCATTTCGCCGACTCGCTGAAACATACCACCCTGCGTCTGCACCGCACCGTCTATGGCGGAGGCGGCATCATGCCCGATGTGTTTGTGCCGCTCGACACCACACAATACACCGACTATCACCGTCGTCTTGTAGCCAAAGGCATAATTCCACAGTTCGCACTACGATATGTGGACAAGAACCGCGCCGATTTGAAAGCCCAGTATCCCGACGCGCAGAAATTCATCAAGGAGTTCACGGTGACCGACGAGATGCTCAACAATCTTGTTGACGCCGGCAAAGCGGAGAAGGTTGACTTCGACAAGTCGCAGTTTGCCAAATCAAAGGAGATGCTCCGCACGTTTGTCAAAGCAGCGATAGCCAACGATTTGTTCTCGACGGGCGCGTATTTCCAGATTGTCAACGAGCAGAACGACATATATAAGGAAGCGTTGAGCATTATCAACGACGATGCCCGCTACCGCAAAATCATAAGTCCGCGCACAGAGCAGACACCCGAAAAGAAAAAGAAGAAATAGTCACCACACCTACCTGTTGGCAAGATATTTGCTATAGGAGAGATGAAATTATAGGTTTACAAAATTATGGAAAGAAAATTCAAGACTACTGCCAAATGCGCCGGATGCGTGAAGGCTATCGGAGAAAAATTGAGCAAGGAACTTGCCGCCGACCAATGGTCGATTGACCTGACGTCGCCAGACAGAGTGCTGACCGTTGCCGCCGACACCCCTTCGGATGCCCGCATCGAGGAACTGGTGCGAGAGGCTGGATTCAAGATTGAAAAACTGTAACGATATGAACAAGTATTTGACTATAGCGTGTGCCGCCGCACTGTCAACGCTCATGGCTTGTAGCGGAGGCAAAGGAAACGCCGACAAAAGCACCGATTCAACCGCCGCGGCAGAGACTGCCAAAGAGACTGTCCAGGCAGAGGATTCAACGGGAAATCCAAACGCAAGCGTGATGGACCTGACAATCGACGGATTCAACAGCAAAGTGATGGATTTCAGCGGCGATATGCCAAAGTTTTTGGGCGCACGTCCGTGTGTCATCGACTTTTATGCCACATGGTGCGGTCCGTGCCAGCGGATGGCTCCGATGATTGAAATTCTTGCCCAAAAATATGGCGGAAAAGTAGACTTCTATCGCGTCGACGTCGACAAAGAGAAAGAGCTTGCCGGCGATGTGTTCGGCATCGAGGCTATGCCCACGTTTGTGTATATCGACAAGTCGGGAGCCATCAACTCGACAACAGGCGCCATAAACGCCAAAGAAATGATTTCAAACATCGAGAAATACTGTCTTGACTGATCGGAATGACCGACGAGCAACTGCTACTTGACAAACTTTCCGCCCGCGGCATCAAGCCAACGGCGATGCGCCTCCTGATTTTGCGCACAATGATGCATACAAGTCAGGCAGTGTCGCTGCTCGACCTTGTTGATATGCTGGAAACGGCCGACAAGTCCACGGTGTCGCGCACGTTGTCGCTGTTTCTCTCCCACCATCTTGTGCACAGCATCGACGATGGCAGCGGCGCGCTGAAATATGCAGTTTGCAGCAACACCTGCACGTGTGAGGTAGAGGATCTGCATGTGCATTTCTATTGCACACAGTGCCATCGCACGCTTTGTCTGCGCGGGCTGCCAGTACCGCTCGTGCATCTGCCCGACGGTTTCACGCTCGAAAGCGTCAACTACGTGATGAAAGGCGTCTGCTCCGACTGCCGGAGAAAGCATAATTAGTATTTTCCGCTGCGGATGCGGTAGATTGTCTCCTTTGTCAGATTGAGGAAGGAAGCAAGCTGTGTGACCGTCACAAGGTCGAGGATGTTGGGATAGCGCTCCAATGCCCACTGATAGCGCTCGCGTGCTGGTTTGTGGAGCATCACCATCTGTTCCTCAAGAAAGTCGGCATAGCTCGACAGTCCGAGACTGATGTATTTAAACACCTCACCCTGCCGATCCTTGTCGAGAAGATTGAGGTCGGGCAGCGGCACATAGCACACATCAGACGGCTCCATAAATTTGATGATGATATGATGGTGCCCGGAACGGATAATCGTTTCCGGACGGATAAGGAAATGCGATGCAAACGTGAAGGCGAAATTGTGCTCGCATCCGCGCTCGATATAATAAGTCCGCGCCGAGCCTCTGATGAGGAAAATCATATTTTTCAACAGCTCGTTTTGCCCGTCGACAGACTCGCCTTTCTTAAAATGCACGAATTTCAAGCTTTTGATGAGTTTCGACTCTTCTTCTGCCGAAAGGTTCATTTTGTGGCGCAAGTCGTTGAGAAACGACAGCTGGTCGCCGTAGACAATGTCATTTTCTGCCATTGAGCATTTCCTCCACTTTTTGCCGCACATCGGTCATAAGCCACAACGGTGTCGACGTGGCTCCGCAGATGCCTATTGTCTCGACATTGTCAAGCCATGCCGGGTCGATATCGTCGGGAGTATAAATCATGTGGGTGTTGGCGTTCACGTTGCGGCATTCGTTATAAAGAATCATTCCGTTGCTGCTCTTGCGTCCGCTCACGAAAAGCACAAGGCTGTGCTCCTGTGCGAACTGGCGCATGCGCGGCATCCGGTTTGCCACCTGACGGCATATCGTGTCGTGACATTCGAACCGCCCTGAAGGCTTGCGCCTGGCTATCTCCTGCTCAATCTGGCGCAGCCCGTCGAGCGACTTGGTGGTCTGCGAATAAAGTACCACATCGCGACTGAAATCTATTTTATCGATGTTGTCGACACCCTCCACAACAATCGCCTCCCCGTCGGTCTGCCCGACGAGTCCGTTTACCTCTGCATGCCCCACTTTGCCGTAAATCACAATTTGCGGACGCTCTTTTTCCTCGAAAGAACGGCGGATGCGTTTCTGAAGCATCAGCACCACCGGACAGGTGGCGTCGATTATCTCAATGCCGTTCTCACGGGCGATGCGATATGTTTCAGGCGGCTCGCCATGGGCGCGCAGCAACACCTTCACTCCGTGCAGACGGCGCAGGTCATCGTGCGTGATGGTCACCAGCCCCTTACGTTGCAGACGTTCCACCTCGTTTGAGTTGTGCACAATGTCGCCCAGGCAGTAAAGGCTTCCGCTTTTCGCCAGCTCCTCCTCCGCCTTCCGGATTGCCGTCACCACTCCCGGACAGAACCCCGAATTCTTATCGATTTCAACCTTTGCCATCAACTATTCGGCACTTGACAGTTTGTTGTAAAGATCGAGCAGCCACTTGTCCTGCTCAGCGATTGTCATGTTGCTGTTGTCGAGCACCACAGCGTCGTCGGCCTTGCGCAGCGGACTCTCGGCACGCGTGGTGTCGATACGGTCGCGCTCGCACACGTTGGCAAGCACGTCCTCATAGGTCACGCTGTCGCCTTTGGCGCGCAACTCCTCGTAACGGCGGCGGGCACGCGTCTCGGGCGACGCGTCGACATACACCTTCATCTCGGCGTCGGGAAACACCACCGTGCCTATGTCGCGGCCGTCCATAACGATGCCTTTCTGCTTGCCCATGGCTTGCTGCTGCTTGACAAGAGCGCGGCGCACACTGCCTACTGCGGCAACGATGCTCACCTTTGACGACACCTCCATACGGCGTATCTCCTGCTCCACCACTTCTCCATTGAGCATTGTCTGCGTTTTTCCGTCGGCATCAACTCCAAACGTGATATTGATGTCGGGCAACGCTGCTTCCAGACGTTCGGTGTCGAGGCGGTCGCCGTCAAACAAGCCGTTGCGCAGGCAGTAAAGCGTCACGGCGCGATACATTGCGCCAGTGTCGATATAGGCATAGCCTATGGTTTTTGCAAGTTTCTTTGCCATTGTACTTTTACCCGACGAGGAAAAGCCGTCGATGGCTATTGTAATGAGTCGCTTATTGTCCATATTGTATGTGTGGTTAAAATTCGTAGATATTTGTCGACAGGTTGACCATAAAAGTAAAACCTCCTGTGTGGGGCTGCGCCATCGCCACGCCAACACGGAATTTCGACGATTTCAATCCGGCACCCATTGAGAATCCCGAAATGAAATTGCGCGCGAATGTAGCCATGTCTGTCTTCGTCTTATGATTATAGCCAAGAGCCACATAAAACTTGTCGCTCGGGGCATAGTCAAGTCCGAAAATCAAATGCCGGAACAGATTGCTCATAAATTTATCCTCTTTCACAAGCTCCGAATGCGTGTCGTTGCTGTCCTTGAGCTTATAGTACGGCAAATGCCATTTTGTCAATCCATGAGCTGTTATCGACACACGGAACGGACCGCCTTTGAGCGACTGCGAGTAGCCCAGCTGCACATCCCACGGCAAACGGTCGTAATGATCCTCGAAACGCTTCACCTGACCGCCAAGATTCTTCACAACCGCCGACAGAGAAAGATCCTTGTCGGGATTGTAATAATTTATACCCAAGTCGGCAGCAATGGCAAACGCATTATACTGCTCATAGTTTGAATACAGAAACTTCATGTTTATACCGCCCCGCAGGCGGTCGTTGAAATCGTGGGAATACATCCCGCTGAACGCAATGTCGCTCACATTGAACGACCCCGTTTCAGCACCCGTCTGATCCATTCCCCGCATCGAGCCATAGCCGAAATACGTTATTCCCGCCGACCAAGCGGCATGCTCTCCAGCCTCCTTTGCAAAACGCGCCGACATAAAGTTGCTGCTCCCGAGATAGCGCATATAGCCCACACCGGCCTGCATATCCACCTCCGGGCCAAGCAAAGCCGGATTCTGCTCATAGAGATTAATATCGTCATCAACAACGCTGATATTGACACCGCCAAGCGCATATGCGTGCGACGACGTTGGGATGTTGAGATAATTGTAGGCAGTGCCGTCCTGCGCCCTGGCTGTCCAGAACGTGGTCATAACCGCCGTCACAATATATATGATTTTCCTTATGCTCATAAACATTCAGGCAGGAATGCATCTCCCGCTTAAAGAATAACGGCAAGAAGGCAACAATAGTATATCCTCCCACCAAAAATAAAGCGTAAGCCACAAATTACATCCCTGCCAAAGCGTTCAATTCCGAATGACCATGCAATCCAAAACGCCTTGTCGAAACAAAAACATTTGCCTATATTTGCACTATCGTTGCCGTTGTCAAAAGTTGTTGCGCAATACAACAAGGAAAGTTAACTCAAGTTTCGGATTTGGAAATCAAGCCGTTTGAGCATACTCTCTAAGTGCAGACAATCTCTTGTCATTCTCAATAATTTGGATGGTTAGTTCATCGGAGTCAGCATCAATGAGTTCTGAAACGACGGCTACCACCTCTATTATGATTGCCCATATCTTTTCAACCACCGTTAGTTCGTGTACTCCGAGATACATGTCACCGAACAGACCTCCTATTGTGTCATAGTCGAGTGTTCTTTTTATTGAGGCAAGTATGTTGTAGCGTATCATGATCAATGAAACATGCGCTATATGGGCCGAAAAGTTTCGTGACGAGCAATCTGCAAGTCCAAGTAGGCGCTTGCTGTCTGAGAAGAACACTTCTATGCTCCGACGCATGGCATATATCTCGTAGGCACGCATAAAACGGAGTCTCAAGTCTGTTGTAAGAAGCACTTTCCACGCTTCCTTTTTGCCTCTCTTGCAAAAGAACAATTTGACAGCACGTTTTCCAAGTACAACTTCAATTTCTGCATAATGACAACGGTAGTGCCTGCTGTATTTCACTTTCTTCTTAGCTTTAAGTTTGGTGATTATGGCTTTGGCGGACAACTCCCCCCCCAATTAGTAGTCATATACTTGGTGTTGTCCATCTTTGCCATACCGAGAAGATGGAATTTCTTGTGACGGCGATAAACGAAATCAACCAGTTCGGTACATGTGAACCAACTGTCAACCAGCAAGTAATCGAAATGTATCTTGTTGCGTTGCGTATCGCATCCTTCACCATATCCAAAAGTTTAACCCCCTTGCTCATAAAATACTCTTCCTTGCGTTTGGCAATATGGCACTTCTTGTCACGTTTACGCTCATAACGCCCGTTCCTCTGTTCTGAGGTAAGCCCTTGTTCCTTGCCTCCAATCTTGCCTTTCTCACCATGATATGAAAAGAGAACATCCTTCTTACCGCCAAACATACGACACAGCGCCGAACCATCGTAATGGGAGAAGCCTTTGATTGCAAAGAATGGAAGCAGTAACAATATCTGGAACACTTGAAGGTTCGTCAACTGGCAGTTCTCACGTTTCAAGCCACCAAGGCTGCGGTTGTCCAAATTTAAGCTTTCAAGCAGGCGCATAAATGTATCCATAACTATACTGCGCCGTTTTTCTGAGAAAAAGTTGCGGATTTCTGAGGGAATATTTGTAATTTTACTTATGGCTTTGAGTTTTGAGTAATGTTTTTTTGCCACATCTAATTTACTCATTTTCCGTGATATACGGAAATACTCAAAACCTTTTTTATGCAATAAATTCAACCTCAAAGTCTAAATCCGAAACTTGAGTACCTTTACATTTATTCAAACAACTGAGACCAGTTCGCTATCATCTGTTCCACGGAGAACCGAGCGTTTGCTGGACTTGTGCTTCTCAACGACACCAATCTTATTTGTGGAGGCACATTCTCCATGACTATATGTTTTTGAAAGAGTTTTTGAGACTTATCCCCATTAAATCCAATGACTTTGATAATCGGGTTACTTTCTAACAGACCCAATATGTCGTTTGTTATGCCATCCCTGATATTGACATCCATACTTCCGTCTCGTTCTGCCTCTTTCATCACGTCCCACAGCATAATGCCGTGTCGCATCAGCATCTTCTCTTTATCAGTATAACTGGAACATTGTGGCTCTTTTAACAATGACGACATTATTGTCCAAAACCTATTACGAGGATTTGCATAATATTCTCCCTTTGATAGGGATATTTCACTTGGAAGCGTTCCCAAAATAAGTATCTTAGGTTGTTTGCTTCCGAAAGGAAGCATACCCTCTTTAACGGGATTGGATATATCAAAATTGACTGGGTTGGATAATGTTGAATCATTGATTTTAGCAGGTGCGAGAGAAGATTCTACTGATGATTTACCGGAATGATAAATATACCAAGATGAGCCTTTCCCTTCTTTCTGAATAGCAGAGGGGATAGCACCTGATCTCAAAATTTTACGCAATGGTTGTCCTTTAGTCGAGTAACTAAGGACACCTTCCTGTTCAAGATACCGGGAGGCATCATTAGCAGAAACCCTCACGAGGTGATTCTGCTCAAGATAACTATCTATCAGAGATATGATTCTTTCAACGTTAGCCATAATTACGTTTCTTTATTTATAGTGATTATATTGTCCGTAAGGATCTTGGTATAATTCGGGATGCTCCGAATCCCAAGTGGATTCTTGATAATGCTGGCTGGGTTGTGTGTATTTGTATGGGAGTCGGTTCTGTCCCCAATCAACACAGTAGCCCCATACCATGAAGATAATCCAGCCAATCAATATGTTTCGATGGTTTTTAAGTATCTGCTTCTTCTCTTTCGGCCAACCTTCGGGGTCTTCTTTCATAAACTCAGCATCATATTTACGACAAAACCAGTTGGCAAATATGAAGTAGACTGGTGCAAGAAGCGGCGTGAGAATAATATAAAGCCACACTGCAAATCCCCATACTCGCCCAAGGAGAAGCATCCAAGGCGTTACATCCGTACTTGTCCCACGGAAATTACCGTTGGCATCATGATACACTCTCGTAGATGGAAACAGCGCTCCATGTACTAATGATGAAAAACTTTTCATAGCTCGTATTTATTAGATGGTAAGGTTAGCGAAGGGTAAACGACCGTAGTGAGTTACATAGTCTTGAAGCATTGAAGCTTCGACCATCCGTGGATCAATCATCGGCGTTTCTTTCCAAGCGATAACCAAATCGTCGGCATCGGCAAGTTGCCAAAGATAGCGGCCTCCCCAATGGCCGACATTTGCTCCGACACCAAACCGTAGTAGTTGACCAAGGCGTTTGCGAAGACTCGTTGCTTTGCCGATATACATTGTTGAACTACCATTCACGATATTGTTTTCAAGTTCGGCAATTGACACATTGGGGTCTTTACCCTTGAAGTGACCACCAGTTCCTATCCCAAGGAACTGCGGCTTGTTATCAGATACCCGAAGTACGACATATATACCTGCGGATTGAGGGATAATGCCCGATGAAGCACGAAGGTCTGAGACCTTAACGAAACCAGAGAATCCATCTCCTTTGTATTTTGCTATTTCTTCCATTATTATATTGATTTTATTTGTTTCTTTCCAAGGCTCTTTGATAGACATCTCGCACCCTTTCCCTAAGCGATAAAGGTTTGATGACAGTAAGAGAACTGCTTCTTGATAACAATGCCATTACAAAGTCATTGGTAATGCGAAGCCGTACCCGTATTCTGAATTCTTCTTCATTATCGGAAATTATCTCTTGTGAATGATGAAGCGGCATTGCTTTCAAAAATTTGCCGTCGAGCGGTGAATATGACAATTCAATTTCCTCTACCGGTATTGCCGGGTCATCCCATATCCCATAACTGTCTTTGAAAAGAGTGGAAGCATCAATACTGTTGTCTCTCCTAAACGTATTTGAAGTTTCCATTAGATTATGTATTCGATCAAGGCCGTAACATTTCAATCGCTCCTTTTCATCGAAAGCCACAAGATACCACAACCCCAAAGACTCTTTCAAGAAATAAGGCTTTACCCTTTTTGAGATAATCTTGTCATCTTGCCTAACAAGTACATACTCAAACTGCACTTCAAGGCGATTCTTGATTGCATTTATCAATAGAGGTATATTCTCGCTGCCTCTTGGTCGATGATGTTCCGGTAGAAGATAACCCGAAACATCAGAGTCTTTGCTGACCGACGTCAACAAATCAAAGTTCAGAAGCAACTGGTCATAGTCACACGTTGGATTGTCGAGAGTATCAACTATATAATATCCATACCCACGTTTGTTTTTGATATTGACCTCAAACATTTCCGCAATATCATTGAAATCACGCTGAAGGGTACGAACACTTATGCCGATTTCATATCCACGAATTTCCATCTGGAGATTGAGATAGTCAATCAGTTCATCAGCCGGAACGAATTTCTTCGCTCCCGACAGCCTGTTTATGATGAGTATATAGCGTATCAAACGCCCCATGTTCTGATTCATATTTTTATGATTTGTGCAAGCCTAAACTGATAAAATAGGTTGATAAACTC
>ENA-ORTF01000369-ORTF01000369.1-human-gut-metagenome-genome-assembly--contig:-NODE-369-length-60065-cov-25.899117_pt1 | contig 60065 bp, 49 predicted proteins | sample MGYA00241908_ERZ509180 | MGnify/ENA primary metagenome ERZ509180 (study PRJEB26280, sample SAMEA2338814) | human gut metagenome | biome: human gut; feature: human-associated habitat; material: faeces... | reverse complement strand
TTTGTTGCTCAGGAACTTATAAATAAAGTTAAATTATAGTGTTGCGGAATTAAGGTAATAGAAGAACTTAACTAAAACTTATAAATCAAACTAAAACCTAACTTTATGAAAAAAATTAAACACATTCTTGTGTGCGGACTCGCTGTTGTTGCGTCCGCCGTAGCTGTTCAGGCACAAACTCTTACGCAGGATTGGAAAGTGACGAAGGGTCTGCCTGCAGCCGCCAATGCTCGTTGGGGCATTGGTTTCGACGGAAAAGTTTACATTAACGACAAAAGCGTGCCTCAAATCATTGCTATTAATGCCGAGGGGCAAACCACTGTAGCAACAAGCGCTGTCGGCACAGCAATCTCTGTCGATGGCGCTGGGAACTTCATCGTAAACGCTGGCTTCCCTAACGCCGCTTCTTCAACAACGTTCAAGATTCTCCCTGCTGGAACAACGGAGATGATTGATTTGGCAGTCACTCTTCCTGAAGGCGTGAAAGCCGGCCGTCTGGACTTCTTGGGTCGCGCTGTCGGCAATGTTATGTCGGAAACAGGCGGTGCTTTCTACATCACTCCTGCCAACTCTGGGAAAATTGCAAAAATCTTTGTTGCAAAGGGTGTTCAAGTCGCTGAAAAGTCAAAAGCTATCGTTGCTGGCATCGCATACGCTTCCGACGGACATGTTCAACCTGCCGACAACAATCCTGAAACCGACAACATTTTTGTGCGTCCGGCGCGCTCGCAAGCTTTCTTTGACGGTTTTACAAAGGTCGGAACGGCAAACCTTACCGCTGGTGGCGATGCTGTCACTCTCAGTGGAACTTTGTTCACCATTGAGCCTTGCGGAACAAACTACGTTGACGGCTTCCAGATTGTAAACCGCAAAACAAACGAGGTGGTTGCAACTCACGAAAACGAATTCTCGATATATGCGGCCTCTCCTAATCAGAACGCACTCTCTGTAGAGAAGGTAGACGAATACACTGCTGCAATCTACCAATACGTTCCTGGACAAATGGTTGCAAAGTACACATTCTCGTTGCCAAAGATGTATATCCTTGGACAAAATGAAGTAGGAGACGCATGGAATCCAACCAGCGGCATCGCGATGACTTGGGAAAGTGGAAATGTTTGGTCTGCAACCGTGACAACAGCTCCTGGACGTGAAAATCTGGGTTTCGTGTCAGTTCTTGCTGAAGACAATAATAGCGGTGGTTGGGACTATGTCAACGAAAACCGTTGGGGCTTGGAAAATGATAAACAAGAAGGCGCTTTGGCAGAGAAACTTACAGTAAGCAAAAACAGCAACTCTATAAATGTGGGTGTCGGAACGTTCTTTATCCGTATGAATTTGGATGACAACACTCTTTACATTGCTCCTACAAAGCTTTATGTGATTGGAACATCCAACAAGGCAGAAGGCCACCACTGGGCATCAGACGACGACAGCTATATGGCGGAGAGCAATCCGGAAACTCCGGGCGTGTTCACGTTCGATCCTATCGACTTGAAGGTGGAAGGCAAGGCTGTAGGCGAAGAGGCTGAGGCAGATTTGGCATATTTCGCTTTTGTTACGGGTATTGACGCAGAATGGGGCCCAGTAAACAACAGCCGTTGGTGTCCGAACAACAAAGATGGTGAATTGACAGACAACACTGATTTCACCGACTTTGGCAAGTATTATGACGGCGCATTCATGATAAAGAACGGCGCTTACAAATTGACAGTCGACCTCAATACCAAGACCGTCAAGGCAGTCTATCTCACATCGTCGGGCGTTGGGCAGGTAGGAGCAGAGGCAGCAGGCGTAATTGCAGCCGACGGACAAATCCGCATTGTCGGCGACGCAGCGACAGTGTCGGTCTACAACGCAGCCGGTCAGGCAGTGGCAATCAACTCGGCAGAGCGCACGTTTGCAGTGGCACGTGGCATGTATGTAGTGGTTGTCGATGGCAAAGCAACAAAAGTTGTCGTTAGATAATCAAACCAACTTGATATGGAATGTAGGCGCCGTGGGTAAGTTTATCCACGGCGCCGATTCGTGCTATAAAACGTTAAAAGGGACACGGCATTGGGGGAAAATTGCTAACTTCGCAGAAATTAGCAAGATTGTGGACGTATTGTTGACTATACTCGGCGTGATGCTGCTTGGCTTGGGGCTTTACCTATGTGTCAGGCCTTATGTGCCGTCGGTGCTTGCTTCCTATGGCGGACTGTGGTTGCTGCAGTGGGGCGGACTGATGGAGGTGCCCACCGTCACGCTTTCTTATTGGGGCGTGATGGTTGTGATTGTGGTTACCATCAACTCCATGCAGCAGCCGGCGCTCACCAAAGCCACGCAGGGACTGCCGCAGATGCTGATAACGTCGGTTGCCGGCATGCTTCTCGGGCTGATGATGGGCTACTATGCCTCGATGGTGATAGGCGCGGCTGTAGGTGCGGTTGCCGGCGGAGTGTTTTTCGCCCGTACACCCAAAGGCGCGGCATTGCGTTTCCCGTCGAAGCGTTTTTTGCAGTATGTCTGTGCCAAGGGCTTCCCCACGGTGATAAGCGTGTCGCTTACGGGCATCGCCATAATGGTTGCTGTGGCAGCCTACAATATGTCGCATTAAAGAAATATTTTTAACGAAGATGAGAAAGTTATTAGCGGTTATAATGCTGTTTGCCGGGCTGTGGGTTTGGGCAGGCGCAGTGCCCGAAAAGGGCAGGAAAGACACCAAGTTCCGTCCAATCGACGTGAATATGGACTCGATACGCGTCAATATCCAGAATCCGCGCTCAAACTACTACTACAAGCGGTTGTGGCGCAAGTATCAGAGCAACGACACCAACATGTCGCTCAAGGAATATCGCCATCTGTATCTCGGATACGTGTTTTCGGAGGACTATGATCCCTATCGCCAGTCGGAATTTTCAAAAAAGATACAGCCTCTCTACTATAAGAAGCACCACACTCCGGCGGAGTGCGACACGATAATCAAATATGCGGAGCTCTCGCTCGCCGACGATCCGTTTGACTTGAAGCAGATGGAATATTACATCTATGTGCTCAAGGAGCGTCAGAAATACACCCGTGCGGCAATCATGCAGTCGCGTCTCAACAATCTTATCAAGGCAATCATGTCGACCGGCACAGGCACCAAGGAGAAGCCGTGGGTGGTGATCAGCCCGGTGCATGAGTATGTGATTACCAACGGCTTGAACTTCAAGGCGGCGGAACATCTGGAGTATGAGGGCGACATTGACTATATCAAGTTTGAGAATCCTAAAAGCGGCGGACCCGAGGGCTTTTGGTTTGATGTGTCAAACATCCTGAGGGTGCGTCAGCAGAAATTCGGCGACGAGTGATGGGCGAGGCGGCAATCAACAGATTCATCAACAGCCGTGTGCTCACGTGGCTCACAGCCGTTGTGGGCATCGTGGCGGCATACGCCATGCTGCTTTTCTTCGGCACGCCCTCCGTGCCGCCGGTCGAAGGCTTGTTTGGCGGCGGACTCGACCACCTGCTGCCGTCGGGCATATTGTCGTGGGCGGTGAATATGGTGGTGGTGTTTGTTGCGGCCGTGATGCTCAACTGGCTCAACAAGACCTACGTGTTTATCCGCGAGCACACGATGATGTTTGTCACCGTGTTTCTCTGTGCCACGCTGTCAAACCCCGTGGTGTCGACGTCGCTCGGCACGCCCACGCTGCTCGCGCTTGCGCTTGTGGTGTGCACCTACGTGATGTTTGGCACGTTTCAGCAGCGCGACAGCCAGAGCGTGGCGTTTCTCATCACGATGATTCTTACGGTCTGCGCTATGCAGAGTTTTGTGTTCGCGCTTTATATACCGGTGTTTATCGTGGGATTTTTCCAGATGCGCATCTTCACGCTGCGCACGCTGCTCGCCGTGCTTGTGGGCATCGTGGTGCCCGTGTGGACGGCCATGGCGTTTGGATGGATCGACCCGGCGCAGGTGCGCCTGCCCGACCTGCTTGGCGGCATAGCCACGCTCCGCGGTGGAGTGGACGCCGGGCTGCTGCTCCAGCCGATGTTTATGGTGGCTGTGGGCACGATATTCGGACTCTCCAACGCGCTGACGCTGATATCCTACCGCCAGCAACTGCGTGCCTACAATGGGTTTGTCAACGTGATGGCTGTAGCCACGGTGCTGTTTATGGTGGCAGACGTGAGCCATGCTGAAGCGTATGCGGTGGTGGCAAACATGCTTGCGGCGGTGCAGGTGGCGCATTTCTTCACCATCCGCAAGATGCCGAAGCTCTACATCGTGTTTTTCGCACTTATGGCTGTCTGCGTCGCCCTGTCGCCGGCGGTCATCTACAACCTGTTGAACTTATTGCAACTGATATGAGAATAATCGTTGAGGCAAACATCCCGTATATCAGGGGTTTGCTTGAAAAATTCGGTGATGTGGCATATTTGCCGGCGTCTGGAATCACAGCCGATGCCGTGCGGCGTGCCGACGCACTTTTTGTGCGCACACGCACCCGCTGCGACGCGTCGCTGCTCGACGGCAGCAGCGTGAAGTTTGTAGCCACAGCCACCATCGGCACCGACCATATCGACCTTCAGTGGTGTCGTGGCGCGGGCATCGACGTGGCCAACGCTCCGGGATGCAATGCTCCAGCCGTGGCGCAGTATGTGCATGCCGTCATAGGCAGCCGCTTCGGAGGCGACGTGCGTGGCTTGACGCTCGGCGTGGTCGGTGTGGGACACGTGGGCGGCATCGTGGCGCGCTGGGGCGAGCGCCTCGGCATGCGCGTGCTGCGGTGCGATCCGCCGCGTCAGCGCCGTGAGGGAGGCGATTTTGTCGACCTCGCCACCGTGGCGCGCGAGGCAGACGTGATAACGTTCCACACACCGCTCACCCGCAGTGGCGCCGATGCCACATGGCACATCGCCGACAGCCGTTTCCTTGAAAGTCTCAGCCACTGCCGTCTGCTCGTCAACAGCGCGCGCGGAGGCATCGTCGACGAGCAGGCGCTGCTTAAAGCCGTCGACGGCGGAGAGATGGCGGTGGCAATCGACTGCTGGGAGAACGAGCCGCGCATAAACCACGTGCTGCTCGAGCGTGCCTTTGTGGCGACGCCCCACATCGCAGGATATTCGGCAGAAGGCAAGCAGCGAGCCACGGCGATGGCTCTCGAGGCATTTGAACGCCACTATGGCGTGGCGGTCGACGGCAAGCCGCATCCAGCCACTCCGCTGCTCGGCGCCGACGTAGACAGCGTCGACACGATTATGCGCTCCTACGACCCTCTCTCCGACACCCGGCGTCTGCGCGCCAATCCCGACGCTTTCGAGCGTCTGCGCAACGAATACCATCTCCGCGCCGAGGTGAGATAAGATTTATTTTGCAAAATATAGAATAATTATATATCTTTGCGGAAGATTGGGTGCATCACGTTGCACCACGAGAGATTAGATGATGAAGAAAGTGTCTTTACCGGCTGTCGTTGCCAGGCTTAACAAGGACATAGAGGCACTGCCTTCGATGCCGCGCGTATTGTAACGCCATCGGAGACTCTGCAGTTTTTTTGATTCCCTCGGGAGGCATACGCCTTGCCGGGGAATACGTGTTTAAACAAGACAGAATGAGCGAGAACTGGTATGTGGTCCACACTCAGCCACGAGGCGAGAAGATGCTGAAGGCTTTGCTCGACAGAGAGCCGGCTGTAGCCGACACCTATCTGCCGATGCGCCAGCAGTTTGCCATCGTCGGCGGACAGCGCGTGAGCCGTATGGCGCTGACCATGCCAGGACTCGTATTCGTGCGCGGCAACAAGAACCAGCTTGTGGCGCTGCTGCGCGAAAAGAGCGGCGCGTCGCGTCTGATGGTCGACTCGTCGCGCAAGGAGAAAGACGCCATGGTGGTGGCAGACAGCGAGATGACAGCCTTCCGCCTGTTCAACGACAACACCGCCGGGCAACTGATGATGCTCCGCTCCCCATTCTGCAACTTCACATCTGCCGACCGCATACGCATCATGAGCGGTCCGTTTGCCGGCTACGAAGGCTATATCCGCGAAATCGGCGGCGACAACAAACTGATTTTCAAGGTGGGATCGATGGCCATCGCGTTGTCTAACGTGATGCGCTACGACGTGGCGGTGGTTGAAAACCATCACGCCTCGACTGAGACGAGCCTGCAGCTGCGCATTGCCGACAGCCTGCGCGCGCGTCTGGAGGAGGCAGGACACGTCGACGACGCCTGCGACCGTCTGCGCGACATAATGACCGGTGCTGCCGGGATGCCCGCGGCGTTTACCGACGCCGACCGTGCCGACGCCCGTTCGCTGGCACATTTCTGCGCCTCCGACCGCAAACTCATCGACAGCATCGTGGGCAACGCTCCGCTGCGGCGCTTCCTTACGCCCACCGCCGAGACAGGCACGCTTATGCATAAAGGCTTCGTTGAACACCGGCTGCCAGCCGCGCTCGGCGACGACCGCTTCACAGCCCACGTGGCGGAATATCCCGACCGTCGAACCGCCGCCTGCTGGGGCGAGTTTGCCGAAGCGATATGCGCCCTTGCGCCATCGCAGCGCACAGCCCTCATCGACAAGTTGCAACGCTACGGACTGACGGCATTCGCCTCAGCCGTTGAAGGCAGCGGACATACACGCTTTGAAGGCGCGATGCTCACATCCGCCACCCTCGCTCCCGAGGCACTTGCCGCAGAGGGAGCGGCAATCATAGGCGAAATCCTCGCCTCCGTGCGCGCACGCCGTTGGCGCACACTCCTCTACGCCGTCTGTCTGCGATGACGGCAGCGTCCGCACGCGCGGACATCCCAAAAAATGACTTCTACTTTTAATTACACAATTCAATGAAAGCATGTTTTATGGGGTTGGGCTATATCGGCCTGCCCACAGCGATTATTGCCGCCAAGCATGGCGTGCAGGTAACGGGTGTTGACATCAACCCCAAAGTAGTGGAAATGACAAACCAGGGACACCTCCACATCGTGGAGCCGGGCATGGAAGAAATGCTGCAGGACGTGGTGCGCTCCGGCGCCCTCCACGCAAGCACCACCCCCGAGGTGAGCGACGCATACTTCATGGTGGTGCCTACGCCGTTCAAGGGCAACCACGAGCCCGACATCTCATACGTCGAGGCAGCCACACGCGCCGTCATTCCATTCCTTAAGGAAGGCGACCTCTACGTCATCGAGTCGACTTCGCCGGTGGGAACAACCGACAAGATGGCGAAACTCATCTTCGAACTCCGCCCCGAGCTGCGCGGCAAAATCCATATAGCATACTGCCCTGAGCGTGTGCTGCCGGGTAACGTAATCTACGAACTGGTGCACAACGACCGCGTGATCGGCGGTATGGACGAGGCGTCGACCGACAAGGCAATCGCCTTCTACAGCCAATTCGTGCAAGGCACGCTCCACCGCACAAACTGCAAGACGGCGGAAATGTGCAAGCTTACAGAAAACTCCTCGCGCGACGTGCAGATTGCCTTCGCCAACGAGCTGTCGCTCATCTGCGACAAGGCGGGCATCAACGTGTGGGAGCTCATCGCCCTCGCCAACAAGCATCCGCGTGTCAACATCCTGCAGCCGGGATGTGGTGTGGGCGGACACTGCATCGCCGTCGACCCATACTTCATCACAGCCGACTTCCCTGTTGAGAGCCAGCTGATAGCCAAAGCGCGCGAAATCAACAACTACAAGGCATTCTGGTGTGCCGAGAAAGTGGAGAACGCAATGCTCCGCTTCGAGCTCGAAAACCACCGCAAGCCAACAGTCGCAATGATGGGACTCGCGTTCAAGCCAAACATCGACGACCTCCGCGAATCGCCGGCGAAATACATCACAACAAAAGTGATGCAAAGCTGCAACAACGCCGACATCCTTGTCGTTGAGCCTAACGTGACGGAGCACAACGTGTTTAAGTTGACGGACTACCGCGAGGCATACGACCGCGCCGACATCGTAGTCTTCCTCACCGCCCACGACCCATTCAAGACGCTCCCCCGTCGCGACGACAAAATCATCCTCGACTTCTGCGGAATTTATAAGTAGACATGCTTGGTCATTGCCGCTGCAATAGGTGGCAATGACTTATTCAATTGTGTAAGGAATATAAAGATAAAAAAGGTATGCGAATATTGGAACTGATGGGAATGTCCTCTACGAAATACGGAGGAATAGAGAAGTTTAACAAGAAACTGGTTGATATTGATAAATCAGATGATTTTGTGTTTGTCTATGTTGAAAAGCCTGAATGTGATGATTATATAAAAGACATGACAACCGATAATTCGCAAATAAAAGAAATCTCAAACAAGTCGATAATCAGTTATTGCATTTCTGTGGTTATTCTGATTCTCAGATTCCGTCCGCATATAATTCATTTCCATTTTGGAAATGAAAAATTGCTGCTTGCTCCTTTTGTGAAATTCTTTTTCCCATGGATTCGGCAGGTGGGCACATTTCATTCGGAGTGTATATTGAAATCGCTGAAAGCAAAAATTATGTATAGATTGTACTGTAAATGTCAATCAAAAATTATTGCTGTCAGCAAAGGTGTCCAAAAAGAGATAGCGGCATTTTACGATAGTAAAAAACTTATAACATCATATCTTGGCGTTAAATGTGATGTGTCAAAAACAAAAGATAAGGCGAGGCAAATACTCGGAATCCCAAAGAATTGCATTGTGCTGACAACAATTGGATTTGATGTCACGATAAAAGGATTCGATGTGCTTGCTGACGCAGTAGAGTCGTTGGTTAAGAAAACTACCCCCCCTATTTATTGTTAATGTAGTTGGTCTGAATAGCGTTAGGTCGGCTAAATTTTTGGATATTGTTAGAAGTAAGAATCTGGAATCATATTTTGTGTCGATGGGAATAAGGAATGATATTGATATGATTTTGAGTGCTACCGACATCTATCTTCAGCCGTCGCGTACGGAAGCCATATCCTTGACAATAATGGAAGCCTTGCATCACGGACTCCCTGTTGTTGCCTCCAATGTCGGAGGAATTTCAGAGGTCGTTCTTGATGGGCAGAATGGAACATTAGTTGAAGCTTGCGATGCGGAAGGTTTGTCAATAGCAATATCAGATTTGCTCCAATCTCCAGAAAAACGAGAAATCTTTGGAGAAAACAGTAAAAAACATTCCTTGAATTTTACGGTTGAGAGAGGAGTAGACAATTTAATTGGTATATATAAGAAGACTAAATAGAACATAAAACCTTGAGTGTGGCCACGAGCAATTGAAGTAATTAATACAAGTAGCAAAATAAAGTAGGAAATCATATGAACATAGCAATAGTAGGTACCGGATACGTAGGATTGGTGTCGGGTACATGTTTCGCAGAAATGGGAGTCAATGTTACGTGCGTTGATATTGATGAGTCAAAAATCAACAGGTTGCTCAACGGAGAGATTCCGATTTATGAACCTGGGCTTGACGAGATGGTGCTCCGCAACTATCGCGAAGGCCGTCTGAAGTTTACAACGGATTTGACAACGGTGCTGGATGATGTAGAAATCGTTTTCAGTGCAGTGGGCACACCTCCCGACGAGGATGGCAGCGCCGACTTGAAGTATGTGCTTGAGGTGGCGCGGACGGTTGGCCGCAATATGAAGAAATATGTGCTGTTGGTGACGAAGTCGACCGTGCCAGTAGGAACGGCGAAAAAGGTAAAAGCCGCCATTCAGGAAGAGCTGGACAAGCGAGGTGTCAATATTCCGTTTGATGTGGCATCCAATCCGGAGTTTCTTAAAGAAGGTGCGGCGATAAAGGATTTCATGAGTCCTGACCGCGTTGTTGTCGGTGTCGAGACAGAAAAAGCCAAGGATTTGATGAGCCGCCTTTACCGTCCTGTGATGCTCAACAATTTCCGCGTGATTTTTACAGACATTCCGAGTGCGGAAATGATAAAATATGCCGCGAATTCAATGCTTGCCACCCGCATCTCGTTTATGAACGACATTGCCAATCTTTGCGAACTTGTCGGTGCCGACGTGAATATGGTGCGCAAGGGCATCGGTAGCGACACGCGTATCGGCAGCAAATTCCTTTATCCTGGTTGTGGCTATGGAGGTTCGTGTTTCCCGAAAGATGTTAAGGCGTTGATAAAGACTGCAGAAAAGAATGGCTATCAAATGCAGGTGCTCAAAGCGGTTGAAGACGTTAATGAATATCAGAAGACTGTGGTTTTCAAGAAACTGCAGCAACATTATAATGGCGACTTGAAAGGCAGGACCATTGCATTGTGGGGTTTGTCGTTCAAGCCGGAAACCGACGATATGCGCGAGGCGACATCGCTTGTCACCATCAAGTTGCTTCAGGAAGCAGGGTGCAGCGTCAGGGTGTTTGATCCGATTGCCATGTCGGAGTGCCGTCGCCGAATCGGAGACAGCGTTGCGTATGCCAAGGATATGTATGAGGCGGTGCTCGACGCCGACGCTTTGCTTATGCTTACGGAGTGGAAGCAATTCCGTATGCCTTCGTGGGCGGTGCTGAAGAAAACGATGAAATCGACGGTGGTAATCGACGGTCGCAACATTTATGACTCCAAAGAATTGGAGGAGAACGGTTTCACATATTATTGCATAGGACAGAAATAATGAAGATATTGGTTACAGGAGCCGCAGGCTTCATCGGCTCCCATCTGTGCTGGCATCTGCTTGGCAGAGGCGACGAGGTGGTAGGAATTGATAATTTGAACGACTACTATCCTGTGAGTCTTAAATATGCCCGTCTGCGGGAGGGTGGGATAGAGGAGCGCGACCTTGTGCAGGGGCATGAGGTGAGGAGCGCTAAATATCCAGGATTCCGTTTCCGCAGAATGGACATAACTGACAAATGGACGTTGATGGACTTGTGCGGCAAAGAGCGTTTTGATGTTGTGGTCAATCTTGCGGCGCAGGCAGGTGTGCGTTATTCCATCGAGAATCCCGATGCATACGTGCAGAGCAACGTCGTCGGATTTCTCAATCTTTTAGAGTGCGTCCGCCGCTATCCGGTGGGGCATTTCGTCTACGCTTCGTCAAGTTCGGTGTATGGAGGCAATACGAAAACGCCGTTCTCGGAAGACGACCGGGTTGACAATCAAGTCTCAATCTATGCTGCCACAAAGAAGAGCAACGAGTTGATGGCAAACGTCTACAGCCACCTCTACGGAATCCCTGCCACAGGATTGCGGTTCTTTACGGTATATGGACCGTGGGGACGTCCCGATATGGCGCCGATGCTGTTTACCAAAGCGATACTTGCAGGCCGTCCGATAAAGGTGTTCAACAACGGCAATCTGTCGCGCGACTTCACATATATCGATGACATAGTCAACGGGACAGTGGGCGTTATCGACAATCCTCGGGAAGGCAGCCGCGTGTACAATATCGGATGCGGCCACCCGACGCAGTTGATGGAGTTTATCCAGACCATTGAAACATGTCTTGGAAAGAAGGCGCAGATGGAGATGATGCCGATGCAGCCGGGCGATGTTTATCAGACATACGCCGACACCTCACGCCTCGCCGCCGAGATTGGTTATCGGCCATCCACACTGCTTGCCGACGGTATTGCAAAGTTTGTAGAATGGTATAAAATGTTTGTGAAATAGGGAAATGTCTAATTTATTCAACAGAATAAAGTCAAACTCTGATGCAAAAACGGTTATAAACAATTTTGCATGGTTGTCGGTTTTGCAGATAGCTGGTTATATATTTCCATTAATAAGCATTCCATATCTTGCAAAAGTTATAGGTGTTGATGGTTTTGGTAAGATTGCTTTTGCGTCAGCGGTTATCATTTGGATTCAAACTATTACTGATTGGGGGTTCAATTTTACAGCGACAAGAGATGTAGCCAAGAATAAAAACGACAAACTAATGGTTTCTGAAATATTTTCCAATGTGCTATGGTCAAGAATGCTATTGATGATTATTTCATTTGTCGTTTTATCCATTCTTGTAGTATTGATTCCGCTATTTAAAGACAATTATTTGGTTATATTTGCATCATTTCTAATGATTCCTGGTCATATTTGTTTCCCTGATTGGTTTTTCCAGGCTGTGGAAAAAATGAAGTATATAACAATTTTGAATTTGTTGTTTAAATTGCTGTTTACGTTGTCTATTTTCCTTGTTGTCAAGGAAAAAGATGATTATTTATGGCAACCAATTTTGATTTCGTTGGGTTATGTCGTTTGTGGCATGATATCAATGTATATTATTTTGGTTAGATGGAAAATAGAATTAAATCGATTTTCTTTTGCGAAGGTGATGAAGACAATTCGTAGTAGTACGGATGTCTTTATAAATAACTTAACCCCTAACTTGTACAACAGTTTTTCAGTGATGTTGTTGGGATTTTGCGGAGGAAGTCAAGCAAATGGACTCTTGGATGGCGGCAATAAGTTTGTTAATATAGCGACTCAATTTCAAACGACATTGTCAAGAGCTTTTTTCCCGTATATATCAAGAAAAGAGGATAAAATTGGACTGTTTGCCAGAATCAATAATATCTGTTCAATATTATTGTGCGTGATATTATTTGTATTTGCTCCCACAATAATACACCTAATGTTGTCTGAAGAATTTGAGGGGTCAATAGTAATATTAAGGTTATTAGCAATTTCATTGATATTCACAGGCTTGTCAAATACGTATGGGACAAATTATCTTATTGTAAGGCATAAAGAGAAGATACTTAGGAATTTAACGCTGATATCGTCAGTAATAGGCTTTGTTTTGGCGATACCTTTGGTTTATTATTTCTCAGTTGTCGGAGCTGCGTTGACAATTCTGATAAGCAGAGGGATTTTGGGTGTGTTTTCTTATGTGTCAGTTATAAGACTGGAGAAAAAGTGATTATGGAAATTTATTGCTGTCAACAGATTATTTAAATGGAGAATATGATTGGCTGTGAGTCTCATAGGGATATCTTGTTAAGTGCATTAAAGAGATAATAATTATTATGAAAATAATATCAGTAATAAAGAATCCGTCACGGATAGGATTGAAATTGCTGAGAATGTTTGGTTGGATGCTTTCCGACCGAATGTTTCTGAAGATTCAATTCCGTTTAAAAATGGGGTATCCGTTGAATTTGGACAATCCACAGACATACAATGAAAAGTTGCAATGGCTGAAACTGTACAACCGTCGTCCGGAATACACGAAGATGGTCGACAAGTATGAGGTAAAGAAATATGTGGCATCAATAATTGGAGAAGAACACATAATCCCGACACTTGGATTATGGGATAGATTTGAAGATATCGATTTTGACCAATTGCCCAGTCAATTTGTTCTGAAAACCACCAACGGAGGCGGAGGTGGAGGCGTGGTTGTATGCAAAGACAAAGCAATGCTTGACAAAAAGAAAACGAAGCGAATAATAGAGCGGTCGTTGCGCAGCAATATCTACAGAGGATATAAGGAATGGCCTTATAAGAATGTGAAACCGAGAATTATCGCCGAAAAATATATGGAGGATGAAAGTGGCGAATTGAGGGATTATAAATTTTATTGTTTCAATGGCGTTCCACAAATCATTATGGTTGCAAATGATAGAAGTTCGGGAAATGTCACATTCGACTATTTTGACATGCAATTCAACCATCTTCCTTATCAACAAGGTGCTTTAAATTCGAAGTTCAGTGTTCAAAAGCCGGAAAATTTTGAAAAAATGAAACAATTGGCAGCACAATTGTCAAGTAGTGGATATTTGCCACATATTCGAGTTGACTTGTATAATTGTTCAGGAAAAGTTTTTTTCGGAGAATTGACATTTTTTGACGCAAGCGGATATGCTGAGTTTAATCCATTTGAATGGGATAGGAAACTTGGCGATATGATTGATTTAAAAAAAGATTGATTAGTTGATGCAAAATAAATTGCTGATATTAGTAGCTCTTTTTACGGTATATTACTTGCAAGGGGCGTTATATCCATCAGGAAGTATTGTCTCGCAAGGTATATTGTTGATATATCTGTTGTTCGGGTTTTTTTGTTTTGTTAAAACGTTTGGCAATAGGGTGACACCGAGGTGCATAATGATTTGGTCGGTGTTTTTCTTGATACATGGTTTATGCTTCTTAATTTCGCCCAAGGAGGTGGTCGGCATGAAAAACGAGGCGATAGGTCGTGTCGCAACCTTTAATCAGTTCAAAGAGATCGCAACTTTTATGTTGACATTGTTTATTGGTTATTATTATTCTTATAAGAATAAGACTTCTGAAAAATACATTCTTTGGTTTGGAATAATCTTCTTTTTGTCATCAGTAGTGCAATATTATTATTCTCTTTCTCAATTGATGATAAAATATGGAGAGGAAACGACCAACAATGCCGGATACACGATGCTGACAGTGGTGCCATATTTGCCGTTTGTATTCAAGCGAAAAAGAATATTAGGCATAATCATGGCAGTTGTTATTGTCGCACTTATAATGTGGAGCGCCAAGCGAGGTGCGTTGATTTGTCTTGCCGGGTCTGCCATATTTTCCCTCTTTTACTATTTGAAGACGCATAAGGTCAGGCTGAAAACCATTATGGTTATTATATTGCTGTCGTTTGTGGTGGGCTATTTTGTATATCAGCAATATCTTGACAATGAATATCTTCAATACCGGATGGAGGCAACAATGGAAGGAAAGTCAAGCAATCGTGATGTTGCATATTCACAATTGTTCAGCCATTGGCTAAATGAGACAAATCCTTTGTTGTTTTTGTTTGGAAACGGAACGGCCCAAACCATTACGGTTTGGGGAAACTATGGGCATAATGATTGGCTTGAATTGCTTATTGACAACGGGCTGGTTGGAACTCTGGTTTATTTTGCAATTGTTGTCGCCACAATATCCTATATAAGAAAGGCAAGATTGAGCAAATTAAACAAGATGTCGGCTTATTTGTGCGTTCTGATATTGTTTATGCAGTCGTGTTTCTCCATGGGGTTTACAAGTGGAGGAAATGGAATTTTGGTATTTCTTTTAGGAATAATAATTGGAAATAATGAAAATGAAAAAAGGGAAGCGCGTATTTATGCTCATTGACAGCCTTGAGGCTGGCGGAGCGCAGCGGCAGTTTGTCTATTTGGCAAAGGAACTGAAGAATGCAGGTTGCGAAGTGCTGTGTTTCACATATTGGCCAGATTTGAATTTCTATCAGTCGTTTCTTGAAGAAGCCGGGGTTGACCTGATTGCAAGCCGGGATGCCAACAAATCAAGCAAACGGATTTATTGTGTAATAAAAGCAATCAAGAAATTTAATCCCGACTGTGTGATTTCATTCCTCGACACACCGTCGATTATAGCATGCATTGCCAGTTGTTTCTGCAAGTTTAAACTTATTGTGTCGGAACGCAACACCACTCAGCAACTCTCAAGAAGGGATAGGTTGAAATATGTGTTGTTCAGGCGTGCCGATTCGATTGTCCCCAATTCTCACTCACAGGGGCGGTTTATCGCCAGGAATTATCCAAATCTAAAGGAAAAGGTTTCGGTGATAACCAACACTATTGACACTCTTAGATTTGTGCCTGCAAAAGAGAAGGCAGAAAATGCGGTTCAGAGGGTGATAAGCGTTGGACGATGCGTTCCACAGAAGAATTATCTGACAATGGTTGATGCCGTCAAAATATTGCATGACAAAGGCGTCAAGGCGCATTTTGATTGGTATGCAAACACGACAGATGAACTTGGGTATCCAGAGGCAGTTCGTGCAAAGATTCAAGAATTGGAATTGGAAGATTTAATTGATATTCATAAGCCGGATTTAAAGATTGAGCGGCAGTATCAGAGCAGTGATGTTTTCTGGTTGGCGTCAATCTATGAAGGATTCCCAAATGTGCTTTGTGAGGCGATGGCTTGTGGTTTGCCTGTGGTTTGCAGCAATGTGTGCGATAATCCAGATATTGTTGAAGATGGAGTTAATGGCTTTCTGACCGAAGCCAATTCGCCAGAGCAGATGGCCGACAGGTTGGAGCAGGTCCTGTCAATGGGCAATGGTCAGAAGACACGGATGTCGACGGCAAATGTTTGCAGAATTAAGGAATTGTGTTCGGAGGACGTGTTTGTAAAGAAATATCTGAATTTAATAGGTTGAAATGGATCAAAGGTTTGAGAAACTGTATTGCACTCGTTGGAACATCGGCTTTATAGAGCAGCCGGTGACGGAAATAATGACGGGCGCGGAAACTGAGTTTGATGTGAAATGGGTGAAGCATCGCCTGACCGACCGTTGTTTAAGCTTTGGACGGGGTTGGAGTATAAGTTGAAAAGAAAGTAAGGTTGGCAGGAATGCGAAGATTGTTGATAATTGGCCCTCGTATAGCAACGGCTGGAGTCGGTGGCGTGACGATACATGTGGAGCGCCTTGCGCAATGGTTGAAAAAAGACAATTGTTCATTCACAATATGCGACTACAAAAGAGAGTCTATGTGGTGTCAATTCTGTAAAATTTGGGAATCTGGGGTGTTGCATATACACGCATCTCATCCAATGTTGCGATTGTTCTACGTTTTGCTTGGAGTTTTGTTGCGAAAGAAAACGATTTTGACGATACATGGTGATTTGGGACGATTTTCGGCATGGAAAAATTGGTTGGACAGGATGGCTGTGACCTTAAGTTTTACACCGATTGCAATCAATCAACGGAGCTTTGAGAAGGCGCAGAGGTGGAACAGACGGGCCGTACTTATGACTGCATTTATCCCACCATTGGATGATGGTTTTTTGCCAAAATCTGTATTTAAAAAGATAGAGGCGTTGAAAACCGCAGGAGCAAAAGTGTTTGTTACAAATGCGTCGGCGATGAATTACGACAGGAAAGGGAATGAGATATATGGCATAAAATTTTTGATTGACTTTTTAAAAAATGGTAAATGCCATCTTTTTGTGTCGGACCCATCTGGTGATTACAGCAGATTTTTCCGAAATGCAGATATAGAGAATGTGGATTTCATAACGGAACAGCATTCATTTTATGCGTTGATAAAGCAGTCGGATATAGTTGTTCGGGCAACATCGACCGATGGTGATTCTCTTTCGGTTAGAGAGGCGCTGTATGCTGGCAAACCAGTTGTTGCGACAGACTGTGTGGATAGACCGTCGGGAACGATTTTGTTTAAATATAATGACTGGCAAAGCCTTGAACTGGCATTGGGTCATTTGGGGAAACGGAAAGACAAGAATTTACAACAAAATAATGTTGTTAAAGAAATAGAGCGATTATATGCTGATACATTGGCATAGGGTAAGCAATTGGTTGTGGAGGCACGGAGTGCCTGTGCTTCCGAAATTGATGTGGAAGTTGCAGTATCTTTCGGATGCCGACTTTAAGGAAATGAACAAGCCGAAGACTCGTGGGGACAATCCGTTCCCGGAAACACCAGGGCTGGTGAAATAAGACGACAATGAACATAGGGTTGGTGCTGCGCACGGTGGCTCATCTGAGGCCTGCGCAGGTGCTTTTTCAAGTGTTGAGACGGGTGCATAAAGCTCGGTTCAAGGCATTGGCATACCCTTCTGTGGAGGTCAAACCGATGGTTGTGGAGCCGGCAGCGAAGTGGCAAAGCTATGACGGTAGGCGATTTGCGTTTCTCAACATTGAGGATGAGTTCCGCGGGTGGAACAACACTGCGCACGGGATGCTGTGGGCATACAACCAAAATTATATGGATTGGCTTTGCCAGCCGGGAATGACGGCTGCGGAGGGTGCGCGCTGGATTGACCGTTTCATCGCCGACATGCCGACAAACCGCGTGGGGCTCGACCCGTATCCTATTGCGCTGCGCGCCATCAATTGGGTTAAGTTTTTCAGTCGTTTTCCGATGGAATCGACAGCGGAGCGCAGGGATTCTCTCTATTCGCAGTTGCGGTTGCTGGAGCGCAAGTTGGAATATCATCTGCTTGGCAACCATCTGCTGGAGGACGCATACGCGCTTTATATTGGCAGCGCGTACCTTAAAGACAGCCGTATGCACGGTAGGGCGAGCCGGTTGCTTCGCCGGCAGTTGAGGGAGCAGGTGCTTTCCGACGGAGCGCACTATGAGCAGTCGCCGATGTATCACTGCATATTGCTTGACCGCCTGCTCGACTGCATAAACGCAGGCGAGGGAGAGTTTGCCGATTTGGTCTTGAAGCCTGTTGCTGTGCGTATGCTTGGACATTTGGAAAGCATAGTGTATGCCAACGGCACTATTCCGCTGCTCAACGATTCCGCAGAGGGAATCGCTCCGGAGCCTGCAGCGATTTTTGCTTATGCCCGCCGTCTCGGCTTGCAATGGACGCCGGTGGCGTTGGGAGAATGCGGTTATCGGAAGTTTAACAACACCGACGTTGAGGCGGTTGTCGACGTGGGCAACATCAAGGCTTCCTATCAGCCCGGCCATACGCATGCCGACTCATTGTCGTTTGAACTGAGGCTTGGCGGAAAACCGTTTGTCGTTGACACCGGCATTTCGACCTACGACAAGACGCCGCGGCGGCAGCTGGAACGTTCGACGGCGGCACACAACACTGTCGTGTTGGCAGGCAAATCGTCGAGCGAGGTGTGGGGAGGATTTCGTGTGGGCAGAAGGGCAAAAGTGCGGCTGCTGCGCGATGGAGAGACAGTTGTGGCAGAACATGACGGATTTGGCGCGCTGGGCATGCATCGGCGGTCATTCAGTGTTGACAATGACGGCTTTCACATAGCCGACCATATAACAAAGCCCACTCCGGCAACGGCATATCTGCATTTTGCTCCGGGAGTCGAGGTGGTTGAACACACAGCGGAGAAAATTCTCACGACGGCAGGCGTGGTGTCGGTGGCCGGAGCAGACGCTGTTGAGATATCTGACGGCACGGTCAGCCATGACTACAACCGCTTTGAGGCAGTGAAGATTGCCGCTGTGCATTTCAAAGAGAATTTACAAATCACAATAAGTTTATGAAAATATTGTTAGTGTCGTTCTATTACTATCCAGAGTTGGGCGCTGCTCCTTCGCGAATAACCAATATGGCAGAAGGTTTTATAGCGGAAGGAGCTGAAGTAGACGTTCTTACGTGTTTGCCCAATTATCCAAAGGGTAGAATTTTTGATGGCTATAGAGGTCGGTTGTATAAAAAGGAAAAGACAGGGAAAGGCACGATATTCCGCTATTGGACTTATGCCACAGTGTCAAAAAATCCGATAGCGCGGGCGTGGGGTATGATTTCGTTCGCATTGATGATGTGGTTGTTCGCATTCAAGATACGCACGATAAGGAGTTATGACAGGGTTGTAATCCAAAGTCCACCTTTGTTTGTGTCATGCTCTGGAATTATGCTGTTCAAGTGCCTGTATCGTAAGAAAACGATTCTCAACATTTCTGATTTGTGGCCATTGTCGGCAGTTGAGTTGGGGGCGATGAAAGAAGGCAGCAAAATGCATCGGATTTTTGCGGCAATTGAGCGGTTCATATACCGGAAGGCGGACGGAATATTTTGTCAGTCGAATGAGATAATACGTCACATTGACGGATATGATTCTCCAGATGCGAAATGCTTGTACAGGAATTTGCAGCGCTATAAAATAATGATTGATTATCGCGAGAAACATACTCCTATGAGAATTGTCTATGCAGGTTTGCTTGGCGTGGCGCAAGATATATTAGGGATAATCAAGAATGTGGATTTCAAAGGTCTTGGCATTGAATTCCATTTGTATGGAGGCGGAAATCAAGCGAAGGAAATAGAGGAGTACATATCACAGCATGACTGTAATGTGGAGTATCATGGATATGTGGAAAAGAGTCGTATGGCAGATGAATTGTCGAAATACGACGCTTCAATTGTGCCGTTGGCTGTGAGAATAAAAGGGGCTGTCCCCTCTAAGATCTTTGACATTCTACCAATCGGTCTGCCTGTCGTTTTCTGCGGAGGCGGAGAAGGCGCTGAGATTGTAAAGGATTATGGAGTGGGTTATGTTTCGACTCCAGGCGATTATAAAGCGCTGACAGAAAATGTGAAGAAGTTGCAGTCGTTGACAGATGAGGAATATAGGGAATTGACTGCACGATGCATACATGCGGCAAAAACAGATTTTGATTTTGCATCTCAAATGTCGAAGGCATACGACTTTTTGAAAAGAATCTAAAAACGGCAAAAATATGAAAGTTACAATGATAGGAGCCAGCGGATTTGTGGGGACACGTCTGCTGGGATTGCTGAAGGAGAGCGAAAAAGAATATCAGTTGAAGAATGTCGACTTGTTGCCGAGCCATTTTTTCAACGACCTGACAGTGATTGGAGATGTCCGGGAGCAGAAGCAGATGGACGAGCAGCTTAAAGGAGCGGATGTTGTGGTGCTGCTTGCGGCACAACATCGCGACGATGTGTCGCCGACATCGCTTTATTACGACACCAATGTAGGCGGAATGGAAGTTACATTGCGTGCGATGGAAAAGAATGGCGTGAAACGCATCGTGTTTTTCTCCTCCGTCGCTGTTTATGGATTGAACAAGAAGAACCCAAACGAGGAGCATCCCAAAGACCCGTTCAATCATTATGGAAAATCGAAATGGCAGGCAGAGCAGGTTTTGCAAGAGTGGCATAAATCGCATCCGGATTGGAACGTGAATATTATTCGTCCAACGGTAATCTTTGGAGAGCGTAACCGTGGAAATGTGTATAATTTGTTGCGGCAGATTTCAAGTGGAAAATTTCTTATGGTTGGCGACGGCAACAACAAGAAATCGATGGCATATGTGGGCAACATTGTCTCTTTCGTAAAATTTATGATAGACAATTGCACGAAGGGTTATAATGTGTTCAATTATATAGATAAGCCGGATATGACTATGAACCAGCTCGTAGAGCATGTGGAAAAGGTGCTTGACAAGCGCATTCCGTCGACTCATTTCCCATATTGGCTTGGAATGATGGGTGGATATTGCTTCGACTTGCTTGCGGCAGTGATGCGTAAAAAGTTGACTGTTAGTTCCGTGAGGGTGAAGAAGTTTTGTGCCACAACGGAATTTGACTCAACAAAAATGCAGGAGTCGGGATTCAAGCCGCCATACACACTTGCTGAGGGATTGGCACGAACTTTGGAATTTGAGTTTGTGCATCCTCGTACGGATGACGTGACATTCAAAACAGAATAGCAATTCCGGCGACGGGGCTGGAGGGGCGCGCGGCTGACAGGCTGCGCGCCTTTTTTCGGCTAAAGAAGAGGGGATTTTTGTGGCGTTTTTTTTGCTATTTTAGTTACTTCGCTGTGTCATAGTTGTTTACACTGAAAAATTCCATTTCCCCGAAATTTAAAATGGCGATTTCCGCCATTTCCCCGAAATTCGGAGGGGTGCTTGCCTCCGATTTCCAACAAATTTGCGGTTGTTTTGCCTCCGATTTCCGACAAAAGCATTAAATTTGCATTGTAAAGCAAAGAATGTTGACTATGGAATTTAAACGGGAAATACAGAGTCGGCTGGAAGAATGGCGCCGGTCGTCAAGGCGAAAGCCGTTGGTGCTGCGCGGGGCGCGGCAGGTGGGAAAGACCACGGTTGTCAACCAGTTTGGGCGCACGTTTGACAATTATATTTATCTGAATCTTGAGGATGCGGAGGCTGCGGCATTGTTTGATTTGAATGTGCCGCTTGCCGACTTGATTCCGTTTTTTTTCGCTCATTGCAAGAAGAAGAGAGTTGAGGGCACGACGTTGATATTTATAGATGAGATACAGAATTCGGCGAAGGCAGTGGCGCGGTTGCGTTATTTCTATGAGCAGTTGCCTGAGATTTTTGTTATCGCGGCAGGTTCGTTGCTTGAGAATTTGGTTGATGTAAAGACGTCGTTTCCTGTTGGGCGTGTTCAGTATATGGCATTGCGTCCGTGCTCGTTTCGCGAGTTTCTTGTCGCGGTTGGCGAAGGGCAGTTGCTTCCGGCGCTTGCCGACAAGGTGATGTCGCAGGCGTTTCATGAGCGTTTGATGTTGTTGTTCAACCAGTATGTGGTGACCGGCGGAATGCCTGAGGTTGTGCAGGCATTTGCTGAAACGCGCGATTTTGCGTCGTTGGGAGATGTTTATGAAACGTTGCTGCAGGGCTATCGTGACGATTCGGAGAAGTATGCCCGTGGAGGCAAGGTGTCGGAGGTGGTGCGTTTCATCTTGAATGAAGGCTGGTCGAAGGCCGGTCAGATAATCACGTTGGGTAATTTCGGCTCGTCGGCTTATAATTCCCGGGAGGTCGGAGAGGCGTTCCGCTTGCTTGAGAAGGCGATGCTTCTTGAATTGGTTTATCCGACGACGTCGGTCGATGTCCCGGCTATTGGAGAGACCCGCCGTCAGCCTAAGTTGGTGTGGCTTGACACCGGGCTTGTCAATTATGCGGCGCAGGTGCAGGCGGAGGTGTTGCGTTCGCGCGACATAATGGATGCTTGGCGAGGAATGATTGCGGAGCAGGTTGTCGGGCAGGAATTGCTGACGCAGAACGACAAGGTTAGCCAGAAGCGTAATTTCTGGAGCCGTGGCAAGGGAGAGTCGTCGGCTGAGGTGGATTTCATTTGGGTCTGCAATTCAAAGATATATCCGATAGAGGTGAAGGCGGGCCACAATGCGCATTTGCGCTCGTTGCATTCGTTTATGGAGCGCTCGTCAAATGATGTGGCGGTGCGTGTCTGGTCGCAGCCATATTCAGAGGATGAGGTGGTTACTGCGTCGGGGAAGGCGTTCAAGTTGATAAATCTGCCGTTTTATATGGTCGGCGGTTTGGAGTCTCTTGTTGTTGGCAAATAGGATGTTTCGGTCGACGAAATGTTGCCAAATATCGTTAATCGCTTTGTGGTATGGCTAATGTGCCGTAACTTTGTAGGCTGAAATATTGTTGTTTTGAAACAAAAAGAGCTTTAAATATGAGGAACTTTAAACTATTATTGGTTTTTGTGGCGGTGTTTGCCACGTTGCAGGCGTCTGCGCTGTCGCGCGACTGCAATCTTACGGTTAAGGTTGTGGCTGCCACCGGGGAGTCGCTCGAGGGACAGCGGGTGATGCTTGTGCAGACAGACTACAGTATGACTTACGGTGCGAGCGAGACGACGCTCGATGCTGCCGGCGAGTGTCGCTTGAAGGTCTATAGCGGAAACCACCGTCTTACGGTGGAGCGTGCGGGCTATGCCGCGTATGCTGAGGATTTTCCGGTGACGGGCGACATGACGTTGAATGTGACGCTCACGGAGGACGTGCGCAATCCGTTTGCTCTCAAGCTGGCTGAGCGCCACGACCCGATGACGGGCAAGAACGACGTGACGCTGCAGTGGAACCGTGAGGATCCGGTGTTTTTCGATGATTTCGAGAGCTATACGGCGTTTGACACGGAGTTTTCGCCGTGGACGGGCATCGACGGCGACCATGCTGCCGCCGCTCCGCTTCAGGGCTCTTATCCCAACCGCGGCACGCTGCAGTATGCGCAGGTGATCAATCCGCTTGTGGTGGAGCCGTCGTGGTGGACCGATTATCCCGTGCTGCGTCCCTACGGTGGCAAGCAGTATGTGGGCTTTGTGCGCACTTATGGCGGTTCTGCCAATGATGATTGGCTGATTTCGCCGGCAGTCACTGTCGGCAAGAACAACATTGTGCGTTTTATGGCTAAGGCCGCCGATGTCTATAAGGAGCGTTTCGAGGTGGGCATCACTACGGTCGACAACCCTGAGGCGTCTGACTTTACGGTCATCTCGTCGGGCAATTATGAGACTGTGGGCTACGAAGAGTGGGAGGCTAAGGAGTATTCGCTTGCCGACTATGAGGGCGAGACGGTGCGCATAGCCATCCATTATATCGGCGACCCGTCCAACGGCGGCGCGTTTATGCTTATGGTCGACGACTTTTTCGTGGGTCAGGCCGATTATTTCAGCGATGCCGTGGCAACGAAGTCGCTGCGCTGCGCGATGCGTTCGCCTTACAATCCCAACGAGCGTTTCCTTGTGTATAAAAACGGAGAGCAGGTGGGCGAGACCGACGGCTATTCGTTTGCGTTCGACCAGCTTGAGGCTGGCAGCTATACGCTTGGCGTGAAGGCTGTCTATAAGAACGCCGAGAGCGAGCTCGTCGAGCAGTCGTTTGATGTGGGAGCCGGCACGTTCTGCAAGGTCATCGTCGCAGCCTCCGCCAACGACAATGTGGAGGTAGACGGCGTGAAGGTGGAATTCTTCAACGAGTCTACGTCGACAACCTACAGCGCCGTGATAAGCAAGGGCGCGGTCGAGATTCCGTCGCTGCCGGCAGGCAACTATATCGTGTCGGTCGAAGCCGACCGCTACGACAAGTGGAGCAAGTCGATGGAAATTGCCGACGGCGCAAAGGTCGACATCGCTCTTGTTGAAACAATCTTCGACCCGTACAACATAACCGTGACGCAGACCGACAGCGAGACCGACGCCGACAAGGTCAATGCCGAAGTGCGCTGGAACCAGGATCTCGGCTTCGAGGACGATTTCGAGGCATACGATGATTTCGCAACGAGCTTCGGCGAATGGAAGTCGGTCGACAATGACCGCCGCGTGGTCTACCCGATTGCGCTCGGCTCGGCGTCAAACATCATCAACTTCCCCGGCGCCTGCACCCCCGACAATCAAGTGGCGGTGGCACCGATGGTGTTCAACCCCTACGCCACCACTCCAGCCATGGCGCCGTCAGACGTAGCGGCGATAGCGCAGTCGGGTGAAAAGGCGGTGATATTCTTCTCGCCTCAGCAGGCGGCAGCCGACAAATGGCTCATCTCTCCGGCGCAGACCGTGATGGACGGCTACGTGTGCCGTATCGGCCTGAAGGCGTATTCGGAAGCCTATCCGGAGACATTCGAGCTTTGCGTTTCCACGACCGACGACAGTGTGATATCGTTCAAGTCGCTCGGCAACATAATGCCTAAAGGCATATGGCAGACCTACGAGGTCGACCTCTCGGCTTATGCCGGACAAACTGTCTATCTGGCGCTCCACTACATTTCCAACGACTGCTTCTTCTCGCTTGCCGACGACTTCTATGTAGGGCCGAAAGAGGCGACCGACGCAAACGTGGGCAACGTGCAGGAATACGACCTCTATCTCGACGGCGCGTATCTGGGATCGACCAGCGCAACGTTCTTCCCAGTGATGGGCGTCAGCCGTGGAGAGCACACGTTGGGCATCCAGGCCAGCTACGTTTCCGGCAAGTCTAAACTTGTGGAATTCACGTTCAACGCCCAGGGCGCGGTAGCCGATGTGGCTGCCGACAGCGTTGAAATCACCGCTTTCAAGGGCGGTGTGCGCATCTTCGGAGCCGACGGCGGTAAAGTAGTCGTCAGCGATGCGTCGGGCCGTCAGGTGGCATCTGCATCGCTTGCCGACGGCGCGGAAATCGCACTCCCCGCAGGATTCTACATCGTAAGCGTGGGCAGCCACGTGGAGAAAGTTTTGGTAAGATAGCGTCTGAGGCAGCAGCACGAAAAAATCCACGGCATTGCTGTGGATTTTTTTTGTGCTGAATAGTTTGGTGTTGAAAAATTATTTATAAATTTGTAATAACCAAAACATAAAAAAACAACCATATGGGAAAACTCAGAGTCTTTTTTACCATTGCACTTATTGTTGTTCTCCTTCCCCTGAATGCATTTGGACGGCATAAGAAAGGCGACGTCGTGCAAGATCCGAACCATTCTAACATCACGCGGGAATGTGTCAGCGATGAAGTCGAAGAAAGTGACCGCTGGCTGGTGCACATCACCGGCACGCTGCCTGTCAGCGGCATGCACAACGGGCATCCGTATGTCGACCTTGGCTTGAAGGTGAAATGGGCGGCATGCGACCTTAACGCCACGAAACCCGAACAAAACGGTGTGCGCTACGGATGGGCGGAAGTAGTGTCGAAGAAAAACAGCACCAGAGAGAACAGCGTGTCGTATGGCAAGAAAATTTACCGATCAACCATCCTCGGCAATCCGCAATACGACGCCGCGCGCAAGCATTGGGGCGGCAAGTGGCGCACGCCCACCGGCGAAGATTTCTATATGCTTATCCGCAAATGCAAATGGGAAGAGGCTGAGATGAACGGCAAAAAAGGATTCCTGCTGACGAGCATCAAAAACGGTAACGTGATGTTTGTGCCGTCGTGCCGCGACAATGAAATCCTGGGGTATTATTGGACAACCGACGAGTGCGACATGGAAGATAAGGAACTTTCGGTCGAACTGATGTACACCACCGGTTACGGAGGCGTCAAGCTTGACTCCGACTACCGTAATTGCCAGCACGCCATCCGTCCGGTGCTGGAGCAATGAAACGGATTATGTATATTGATATTGATAAAAAAACGATATGACCAAACTGAAAATTTTTGTCGCCTTGGCACTGTTGGCAGTTGCCATGCCGCTCAGCGCACAGCGCCAGTATGCGGAAGGCGACATCGTGCAGGATCCGAAGTATCCTAACATCAAACGCGAGATGATTGAGGACGTGTCGCAGAAATGGCTGGTGCACATCACTGGCAAGCTGCCTGTCACTGCCACGCTCAACGGCCACGACTACGTGGACCTCGGGATTTAGGTCGAGGGCAAGTTGATAATGTGGGCGGCGTGCGACGTCGGCGCCACAAAGCCCGAACAGGTGGGCACAACCTACGGTTGGGCTGAAGTGGAGCATAAGGCGGAGCTGGATGGCTCCAACAGCGCGTCGTACGGCAAGAAAGTGTACCGCAGCACGGTGTTGGGCAACCCGAAATACGACGCCGCGCGCAAGCATTGGGGCGGTAAGTGGCGATTGCCGACTGTGCCGGAGCAGTATATGCTTATCCGCAAATGCAAGTGGGAACAGGCGGAGATGAACGGCCAGCGCGGCTTCCTGCTGACGAGCATCAAAAACGGCAACATGCTGTTCCTCCCGTCGCTTGACAGCGACGACAGCTGCTGCGAATATTGGTCGAGCGACGAGTGCGACATGGACGACAAGGAGCAGTCGTGCTCGCTGAGAGCTGTCGGCAAGACGTCGTGGGATGACTATATTGACATCGAGCGGACACCCCGCACATATCAGATTCCTGTGCGCGCGGTGTTTGTACCATAAAAAATCAATTGAAAAATGAAACACAACAAAATGATTATAGCGGCCGTGGCGGCATGCATTGTGCTGTCGGCGGCTACGATAGAAGCCCAGTCGTGGAAGCGCAGTCTGGACAAGTTGAAACAAGGCGTGGAGCAAGTGACGCGTCAGAGCAAACCCAACACTACGCGCCAGTCGGGCGACGTGCAAGTGCCGGAATGGCATGAGGAAAGGGCGCAAAAGAGAACGTCGGGTCTGCCGGCGGCGGTCGACACGGTGATTGAACACCTCCGCTACCGGCTTTATCCAAACGACAGAAATGCCGTGTTTATGGGCGTCGACGACTTCCTTTTTCAAGAAACGGAAACAGTCGAGATCCTCAGCCATGTGAAATATGGCAGCGTGCGCTGCGCCGTGACGCGCACCGACCAGGACGCTCTCAAGGGAGAGACCGCACATACGCTCGTAATCCCGACCACACTAAAGGAAATCGGTCCGTATGCGTTTGCCTATATGCAGAATCTGAAGCGGGTAGTGATTCCGTCGAGCGTGCGCACCATCAAGCGCGGAGCGTTTGCCGGCTGCACCAACCTGAGTTCCATCACCATCGAGCCGGGCGTCAGACTCATTGAGGGAACGTCGTTTGCCGGTACAGGCATCACGTCGATAACCATCCCCAACACGGTGAAGGATTTGCAGACCTACGTGTTTGAAGACTGCAAGAAACTGAAGACGGTGAAGCTGCCCGACGGCATAAAGAAAATAGGCGAATGCCTGTTTATGGGCTGCGAGTCGCTCACGTCGGTTGTGGTGCCTCTTACGGTGACGGAGATTGGCGAACGGGCATATTACGACTGCAAGAGCTTGTCGAGCGTCACGCTGCCCGAGGGACTTGTGAAGATATGCGACGGCGCGTTCAGCGACACCTCGCTGACATCGCTTGTAATCCCATCTACGGTAATGGAGATGGGCACTTGGGCATTCTTCTGCCACAAACTTGCAAAGGTGACGTTGCCGGCAAGGTTCAACGATGCAGATGTGCTTGTCGACGTTTTCGACAATTCGTCGACGAAATTGTTTGGCACGTCGGAGGCTACGTTGCTGCAAGGCTTCACATTTAAGTAAAAGAACGGCCGGTGGAGAATTATTTATGAATTTGTAATAACCAAAACATAAAAATAACCATATGAGAAAACTCAGAGTCTTTTTTGCCATTGCTCTTGTTGCAGCTCTCCTTCCCCTGAATGCATTTGCACGGTATGAGGAAGGCGACATCGTGCAGGATCCGAAGCATCCCATATCAAACGCGAGATGATAGAAGAAATGTCGCAGAAATGGCTGGTGCACATCACCGGCAAGCTGCCTGTCACCGCCACGCTCAACGGCCACGACTACGTGGACCTCGGAATCAAGGTCGACGGCAAGCTGATAATGTGGGCGGCATGCGACGTCGGCGCCACGAAGCCAGAGCAGGCAGGCACAACCTACGGCTGGGGCGAAGTGGAGCATAAGGCGAATCTGGGAGGCGGCAGTGTGTCGTACGGCCAAAAAGTGTACCGCTCAACCATCCTCGGCAACCCTAAGTATGACGCCGCGCGCAAGCATTGGGGCGGCAAGTGGCGCATGCCTACCGTGCCCGAGCTTTATATGCTTATCCGCAAATGCACGTGGGAACAGGCGGAGATGAACGGTCAGCGCGGCTTCCTGCTGACGAGCCTCAAAAACGGCAACATGCTGTTTCTGCCGTCGCTTGGCAGTGATGACATCTATTGCGATTATTGGTCAACCGACGAGTGCGACATGGAAGACAAGCTGCAGGCGTGCAAGCTGAATGCAGAAGGCGCATCGTCATGGCGTGACAGGGTTGTCATTGGAAGAAGTCTCCGTACTGACCAACTGCCAATCCGTGCGGTGTTTATACCATAAAAATCAATTGAAAAATGAGACACAACAAATTGGTTATAGCGGCCGTGGCGGCATGCATTGTGCTGTCGGCGGCTACGATAGACGCCCAGTCGTGGAAGCGCGGTCTGGGCAAGTTGAAGCAGGGCGTGGAGCAAGTGACGCGTCAAAGCAAGCCCAACACTACGCGCCAGTCGGGCGACGTGCAGGTGCCGGAGTGGCACGAGGAAAGGGCGCAAAAGAGAACGTCGGGTCTGCCGTCTTCGGTCGACACCGTTGTCAACCATCTGCGCTACCGCCTTCGTCCTGACAAAAGATATGCGGAATTTATGGGCGTCGACGACTACCTGTTCCAAGAAACGGAAGTCGTTGAGATTCTCGGTTTCGTGAATTTCAAGGGCGTACGTTGCTCTGTGACGGAAATCAACTCGGAGGCTCTTAAAGGAGAGACCGCCCATACGCTTGTCATCCCGTCGTCGGTCAAGGAAATCGGCCCGTATGCGTTTGCCTATATGAACAATTTGAAGTCGGTGAAGGTCCCGTCGAGCGTGCGCACCATCAAGCGCGGAGCGTTTGCCGGCTGCACCAACCTGAGTTCCATCACCATCGAGCCGGGCGTGACCCTCATCGAGGGAACGGCATTCGCCGGCACTGCCATCACGTCGATTACGTTGCCAAACACGGTGAAGGACCTGCAGACATACGCCTTTAGCGAATGCAAGAAACTGACAACGGTGAAATTCCCCGTCGGCATAAAGAAAATCAGCGAAAACCTGTTTGAGGGCTGCGAGTCGATCACATCGGTGGTGGTGCCGTCTACGGTTACGGAGATTGGATCCAGCGCATATTCCGGCTGCAAGAGGCTGTCGAGCGTCACGCTACCCGAAGGACTGCTGAAGATTGGCGACGGCGCGTTTATGCGCACTCCCATCACCAAGCTTGTCATCCCGTCTACGGTTGTGGAAATGGGCACATGGGCGTTCTTCTGTCCGAAACTCACCAGCGTGACCCTGCCTGCTCGGTTCAACGACCCCATGGTGCTTGTCGACATTTTCGACAACTCGGCGTCAAAATTGTTCGGCACGTCGCAGGCCACGTTGCTGCAAGGCTTCACGTTTAAGTAAAAAACTGCCATCCAACGGCAAACCAACGGCGTGCAGACCGGCGTTTGCCGCTTCTTTGGCAGTTGACGTGCTTCCAGACAGGGAAGTCGTAGTGTATGGATGGTGAATAAATCGTAAACAATATAAATAATTGTAAATAATTAAGCCGAGAGCGGATTGAGATTCCACAAAACGGCTGAAAATGTTGATTATTCGATATTTTGTTTATATCTTTGTGCCGTTTTAACGGGACGATTATGGGACAATTACACTCCTATACTTTGGAACTGCGGGCTATGCCTGTTGGCACTCAGCAGTTTAACTATGTTGTCGACGACGCATTCTTCCAGCAAAGAGAAGAAGGCGAAATTCGTGGCGGCAATGTCGACGTGAAGTTGGAAGTGGAGCACAAAGGCGATTTTTTCGACCTTACATTCTGGATGGAAGGAAAAATAATCACAGCGTGCGACCGTTGTCTTGACGACCTCGTGCTTGATGTCGACACCGACTATCACGTGGCGCTGAAATATGCCGCCGAGACCAACGCCGACAACGACGAAGTGATAGAAGTGGCTGAGTCGGAGCGCTACTACGACCTGACCGACATCATCTACGACACGATAGCGTTGACAATCCCGATGAAGCATGTGCATGCCGACGGCGAATGCAACGAGGCTATGGTGGCTGAACTGCAAAAGCATAGCAGACAGGCTGAAACTGAAGAAGTGAAAGAAAATAACGATCCTCGGTGGGATGCATTGAGGAAATTAATGGATAACAATAAATAATAAATAAGAAAATGGCACATCCAAAACGAAAACAATCGAAGACAAGAACAGCTAAGAGAAGAACTCACGACAAAGCTGTAGCTCCTACTTTGGTACTCTGCCCGAACTGTGGCGCATGGCACGTATATCACACTGTATGTGGCGAATGCGGTTATTACAGAGGAAAAGTGGCAATCGAAAAAGAGGCTGCTCTCTAATCGGGAGTCCGCTGAATCCATTGTGGAAGAAAATTGTCCTAAATGCAATCGTTTAGGACAAATTTGTTTAACGGAGACATCTGAAAAAGATAATGTTAAGAGCTAAAATTACAGGAATAGCCTCATACGTGCCCGACTATGTGCTGACCAACGAGGAGTTGTCGCATATGGTTGACACCAACGATGAGTGGATTACAACCCGTGTGGGAATTAAAGAACGCCGCATTCTGAAAGGCGAAGGGTTGGGATCGTCGTATATGGGAGCAATCGCCGTGGAGCGGCTGCTTGCCAACACCGGAACTGCCAAAGACGAGGTGGAACTGGTGATTTGCGCCACTTCAAACCCAGACTACCGCTTCCCGTCGACTGCGTCGATTATTTCTCACAAAGCAGGGTTGACAAACTGCTATGCCTACGACATCCAGGCGGCTTGCGCCGGTTTTATCGTGGCTTTGCAGGCTGCAAACGCATACATCCGTGGCGGACTCTACAAGAAAGTGATTGTAGTGGCTGCTGAGATGATGTCGAGCATGACCAACTATGACGACCGCTCAACGTGTCCGCTATTTGGCGACGCTGCGGCAGCTGTGATGGTGGAGCCGACAGAAGACCAGACAGTTGGCATAATCGACGGTGTTTACCACGTGGACGGCGAAGGCTTGTCTCACTTGGTGATGAAGGCCGGCGGTTCGGCTTATCCTGCGTCGCACGCTACGGTAGACGCTCACGAACACTTTGTTTATCAGGAAGGTCGCGCGGTTTATAAGCACGCTGTGACCGATATGCTCACTTCGTCGCTCGACGTGATGAAGCGCAACAACCTGACTGTTGACCAAATCGACTGGTTCGTGCCTCATCAGGCAAACTTGCGAATCATCGAGGCTGTCGGTGGTCGTATCGGCGTCCCTACAGACAAGGTGCTTGTCAACATCCAGTATCGCGGCAATACGAGCGCGGCTTCAATACCTTTGTGTCTCGACGAGAACAAGGACAAGTTGAAGAAGGGCGACAAAATCGTGCTTACGGCATTCGGTGCCGGATTTACTTGGGGCGCGATGTATATTGTCTGGGACTGCTAAGAGAGAAAGAGCAAGACAAAATTTAATAATAAAACCGTGCGGAACGCGGCACAGGATTGATTCCCGTACCGTATTCCGCATTTTTTGTGCAAAGCGAAGAATATGGAGCATAGAGCAGGTTTCGTAAATATTGTGGGCAACCCGAATGTGGGAAAGTCTACGCTGATGAACCAACTGGTGGGCGAGCGTGTGTCGATAATCACACAGAAGGCGCAGACCACACGCCACCGCATCCTCGGCATTGTAAATGCCGACGACTATCAGATTGTGTTTTCCGACACGCCTGGTGTGCTGAAGCCGAAGTATAAACTGCAGGAGAGCATGCTCAACTTCTCGGAGGGCGCGCTGACCGACGCCGACGTGCTGCTCTACGTGACCGACGTGGTGGAGGACGCTACGAAAAACGCCGACTTCATTGCGAAGGTGGCGAAGGAGAAGGTGCCGGTGCTGCTCGTAATCAATAAAATTGACTTGCTTAAAGGCAACGCCGACCTGCTGACGGTGATGGACAAGTGGAAAGCCCTGTTGCCGCAGGCCGAGGTGTTTCCTATGTCGGCAAAGGAGAATTTCAACGTGCAGAGCTTGATGAAGCGCATCGTGGAACTGCTGCCGCCGTCGCCGCCTTATTTTGGCAAGGATGCCCTCACCGACAAGCCTGCGCGCTTCTTCGTTACGGAGATTATCCGCGAAAAGATATTGCTGACCTACGACAAGGAGGTGCCTTACGCAACAGAGGTGATTGTGGAGAAGTATGACGAAGGAAAAACCGACATCCACATCATGGCGGTGGTCTACGTGGAACGCGATAGCCAGAAAGGCATCGTAATCGGACACGGCGGGCAGAAGTTGAAACGTGTGGGAATGGAGTCGAGGCGCGACATCGAGAAATTTTTCGGGAAGAAGGTGTTTCTTGAGATTTTTGTGAAAGTGGAGCCCGACTGGCGCAACCGCGAAAACAAACTGCGTGCATTCGGATATGTTGAATAAAATTTAAAGGAAAGGAAAAGAGATATGGGACGATTAGTAGCAATTGTAGGACGCCCCAATGTGGGTAAATCAACGCTGTTCAACCGCCTTACGCAGTCGCGGACGGCGATTGTCGACGACACTTCGGGCACAACACGCGACCGCCAGTACGGAAAGGTGGACTGGTGCGGTCAGGAGTTTTCAATTGTCGACACCGGAGGATGGGTGGTAAACTCGGAGGACATCTTCGAGGGCGAAATCAACAAGCAGGTGGCGATAGCCATAGAGGAGGCCGACGAAATCCTCTTTGTGGTCGATGCGATGAACGGTGTGACCGACCTCGACGACAAGGTGGCGGCGATACTCCGTCGCTCCAACAAGCCGGTGATTCTCGTGGCTAACAAGTGCGACTCAAACGAATGGCGCTACAACTCCGCCGAATTCTATTCCTTCGGATTGGGCGATCCCTTCTGTCTCTCTGCAATCAGCGGATCGGGTACGGGCGACCTCCTCGATGAGATTATGAAGCGTTTCCCGCCGAAAGACGAAATAGACGAGACGGTGGAACAGCTGCCGCGTTTCGCCATCGTAGGACGTCCGAACGCTGGAAAATCATCGATAATCAACGCGTTTATCGGTGAGGACCGCAACATCGTGACAAATATCGCCGGAACAACGCGCGACAGCATCTACACGCGCTATTCTAAATTCGGATTCGACTTCTATCTTGTCGACACTGCCGGTATCAGAAAGAAAGCGAAGGTCAACGAGGATATAGAGTACTACAGTGTGATCCGCTCCATCCGCTCCATCGAGAACAGCGACGTCTGCATCCTGATGATTGATGCCACTCGCGGCATCGAGGCGCAGGACGTGAACATTTTCTCGCTCATTCAGAAAAACAAGAAGGGGCTCGTTGTCTGTGTCAACAAATGGGACCTTGTGGAGGACAAGAGCACGGCGGCGATAAAGCATTTCGAGGCGGCGATACGCGACCGTTTTGCGCCGTTTGCCGACTTCCCTATCATCTTCACATCCGCGCTCACAAAGCAGCGCATATACAAGGTGCTGGAAACGGCTGTGGAGGTCTACAACAACCGCAAGCGCATCGTGCCCACATCGCAGCTCAACAACTATATGCAGGAGGTGATAGGCGCATATCCGCCACCGGCAAACAAGGGCAAATATGTGAAGATAAAGTATGTCACAATGCTTAAAGACCAGCGCATCCCTACGTTTGTGTTCTTCTGCAACCTGCCGCAGTGGGTGAAGGAACCATACCGACGCTATCTGGAAAACAAGATTCGCGAGCAATGGGACTTCTCCGGCACTCCGATAAATCTTTATATGCGCGAGAAGTAAACGCGCGCAACAACGCAAAAAAATCCGTCCCGGCAATGCTTCATACATCGCCGGGACGGTTTGTTTATTGACTATTGCAATCCGGTTACTTTACGATTACTTTTGCCACTGTGTCGGCTGCGCGTACAATGTAGAATCCTTTTGCAAGGGCGATTGTTGCTGTGCCGTTTACTGCCTGGTTGGCTACAACCTGACCGGCTGCGTTCACAACCAATACATTGCCTTCTGCGTTCACCTCGATGCCGCCTTCAAGAGCGCGTACAGCTGCTGCTGTGTGGACTGTCTCAACGCTGCCGCCTTCCGGCAAGAACTTGATAGGATAAACCTGTACAGCTGATTTGTACAAGCCTACTGCGCAGAGGAGATCGTATTTTGTGCCGTTTGTTGCTGACTCAACGCCCCATTTCGACTGATAGTAAACAGTGACTGAGCCTGTTGCGTCCTGCATTGACTTAGTTGTCTTTGTGCCGTCTGTTGTCTCTACATAAGTACCGGAGATGACAACAACCTTGTTTACGTCGTCTGCCTTGATTGTGCCTGCGCCAACAACGGCTGGTGTGAAGCCCTCGTTGCCTGATGCCGGTGCGAAAGTGTCGCCGTTAGGATATGTCATTTCGTAAACGCCGTTGAAGTTCTGGTATTCGCCAACTACACCTGCTGGGATAACGTCGCCTGTGTTGTAGGCTGGAACGTCCTTGCCGAAGATATACATAACGTCGCCGGCTGCGTCCTTAACGTAAGTTGCGCCGAAGCCTTCACCCTTGATCTGGGCTGTTACGACTACTGGGAATGTCCATTTGTAAGCTGGGGTGGCGTCTGCCTCGCCTGCCATGATAAACTCGGCGATGCTGCCAACCTCTACTGGGTTTGCGATTTCGTAGTTGGCAACTGCCTCTGCGCTGTTCTCAAGACCTGTCTTGACCGCATAAGCCTTCACTGCGTAGGTGCCTACCTCGCTGAGTGCGATAGGGGCTGTGTATTCTGCAGCGGCTGCGCCGTTGATTGAGTACATGATTTTTGCATCAGCGGTAGATGTTGTCAATGTAATTTCCAACGGGTTGTAGTATTTGCCCTCTGCCAAAGAGAATTTTGGAGTGGAGCACTTTGTCTCTACACCGGCGGTGTAAGTCACTGTCATTGAAACGATGCGGAGCTGCGGCCATTTTTTTGCGGTGTTTTGCTTGTTGACAAGGGAGAGAACAAGGTCTTCGGTGGCAGTGCCTGTCCATGCGCCTGTCCTGGCTGTCTTAGGATCGGCGGTGAAAGTGCCGGTAGAAGCGGAGTAGCCTGTGTTGTCGTCAGCAAAATTGTATGTCTGAGAGGCAAGTTTCATCGCGATGCTGGTCACGGTTGTTCCTTGAGGAACGGCAAGTGTCATTGTGTTGCCGGAATACATACGGACTGCTGTGCCTGAAGTGTAGTACTTTGGAGTGTTTTTGCCTTCGCCCATGGCAAACGCAACGCTGATACCGCTGTCGCCGATTGGGGTTGATGCGGTTATCTCAAATTCATTACTCCAGCCTTGCTGTGAGAAATCAATTGTTGCTTCGGCTGCAGATGCGGCGAAAATGCCGGCAGCGAGCATCAAAGAAGAGAGTAAAAGTTTTTTCATACTAAATGATTTTTAAATTAGTGATTTGGAGCAAAGATATGAATTATATTGTGGAATAACAAAATTTTTTTCATTGCATTTTTGTTAAGATTTTTCTGCGCGATTACAAAAGATTGTCAAATTACGCAGAATTTGGCGTTTGGGTGACAAAGTTGCAAGAAAATGTTGCTTTAATTTACTAAAACAGGGCTTTTTGCATCAATAAAAAAGCACGCTCGCCCAAACGTGGGAAGCGTGCTTCGGTGAGTCCTTGACAGGATTTTATTTTTCTGGTTCTGCCTTTTCGGCTGCTGCCGGCTCTACGAGCTTGACGTCAAACACGATGAAGTCGTAAGGTTTGAAGTTTTGTGGAACTTCTGCGCCCAGGTTGACGTAGAATTTGAAGTGGTCGCCAACGTGCATTGCTGTGATGCCTTCGGCAAGCATCGGATGAATCTGTCCGAACTGGCTGGCTGGCATCTGCTGTGGCTCGCCGTTGGTTGATTGAAGCACTGTGCCGTTCTTGTCGGTTACGGTAATCACTACATTGACAATGTCGCTTGCGTTGACCTTGGCGCCGTTGCCGTTCTCAAGCACTTGGTATACAAGACCGTTGCTCATTGACTTGGCTCCGTTTTTCTTCAGCGTGTTGAGGTAGCCTTCTGTCGCTTTCTTGTTTGCCTGTGCTTCCGCGTTGTCGGCGAGTTTGGCCTCTTTTACCTTGCCGATAAGGTTCTGGATGCGCGGACCGATAACGGCCATGTCGGTGTCGATGGAATCTTTGGCGATGGCAACCTTGAATGCCTCAAGCACCTTCTCGCCCGACACGCCATATTCCTTCTCCAGCTGCTGAAGCTGGCTGAACATCTGCAAGCCCATCTGCAGGCCGGCGAGATATGATTTTCCTGCCTTTGTGGTGTCGGCGGCGAGAGCCACCTTAACGCCCTTGAGAAACTCTGCCTTGTCAAGGCGGAGGCTGTCAGGTGTGTACATTTCCTGTTGTGCATATTGTGCGGCGAAATATTCACCAAACGCTGTTGCGAGGCTGTCCTGTTGGGATGCGAGTGCCTGTTTGTCGCTTGAGCCTGTGCCCTTGCAACCGGTAAATGCAAGCATAAGCATTGCTACACCGGCAAAAATAAGTTTTTTCATTTTATTTGTTTTTTTAATTGTTGTTATTTCTTGATTACGCGGAGAAGTTCGACGTCGAAAATCAACGTCATGTTAGGGCCGATCACGCCGCCTGCGCCGTTAGGACCGTAGGCAAGGTCTGAAGGGATGTAAAGACGCCATTTGTCGCCTTCGTGCATCAGCTGAAGTGCCTCTACCCAGCCTGGAATCACCTGTGTGACGCCGAACGATGCCGGCACGCCGCGCTCCACGGAGCTGTCAAACACGGTGCCGTCGATGAGTTTGCCTGTGTAGTGCACCTCTACGTTGTCGGAGGCCTTTGGTGAGTCGCCTTTGCCCGACTCAAGCACTTCGTATTGCAGTCCGCTCTCGGTCACCTTGATGCCTTCGCGTTTTGCGTTTTCTGAAAGGAATGCCTCGCCGTTCTTGCGGTTCACCTCGCCCTGCTTGGCTGCCTCTGCCTGCATCTCTGCCTCGAGTTTGGCGAAATATTCGTTGACGATGCGCTTTGCCTCGTCGAAGGTCATTTCTGGTTTGACACCGTCGTAGACGGATGCCACGCCGGCTGCGAAGTCCGCCGAATTAAGCGTTTTGATGCCGGTGCCCTTGAAGTTGTGTCCCATGCTCATGCCGAGAGCATAACTCAGTTTATCCATATATTGTTTTCTTGTTTAATTGTTCAGACGGCAAAATTAATGCTATTTTGCCGTAGGTGTGTAAATTATTTATCAAAAATTCCTAAACGGCTTTATTTTATGCCTACAAGCTCCACGTCGAAGACGAGGGTCTCGTTGGGGCCGATAGGGCCGCCGGCTCCTGTGCCGCGCTCTCCATAGCCGAGATTGCCGGGGATATAGAAGCGGTATTTGGCTCCGGGGCTCATAAGCATCAAGCCTTCGCTGAAGCCTGGCACAACGCGCGATACGGGAAATTCCTGCACTTGACCCTGTCCGTTGTCAAACACCGAGCCGTCGATGTGGCGGCCTTCGTATTTTACCATCGCTGTCTGGTCTTTGGTCGGTTTTGCGCCTACGCCTTTCTTAATCACTTTGTAGACCAGCCCGCTTGCTGTCTTTTTCAGCGACTTGTCGGCTTTCATCTCTTTCTCGATGTAGGCTGCGCCGGCTTTGGCGTTCTCCTCGGCTGCCTTGGTGTCGACGGCGTTGTTGCCTGGCATAGGAGAGAAGCGGTTCATGATTTTGTCCAAAGCCTCCTCGGCTGCCTTGGTGTCTACGGGTTTGTCGGCGGTCATCGCCTCTTTGAAATATTTGAGAAGAACAGCTTTGTTCAGCTCAATTTTGAATTGTGCTTTCATTCCTTCAATGGCAGGAAGCATATATTGCGCAGCCATGCCCATTCCGCCAAGACGGCTTTGCAGTTTGTTCTTTTCTGCTCCTGTGGCAGCCTGCGCCTGTTGCGACAGTGCCATACCCATTTTCTGCAGCGAGTCCATTGAGGCTGTGTTGAGGGCGGTTTTCATTCCGTCGATAAATTCGGTCTTGTTGAGAGTGGAGTCTGCCATCTGCACCATTTGCGCGCCGTAGAGCGTGCCAAGATACATGGAGATGGAGTCGCCTGTGGTCTTGACGGCTACGTTTTCGTCGTCGACATCGGCTTTTTTCGAATTGCTGCAGCCTGCCACCAATGTGACGGCGGCGACAACTGCGATAAGTAATAGCTTTTTCATTATTTTGTGTTTCTAAATTTTGTTGCAAAAATAGTCATAAATCGGTTAAGCGCACGTAAAAAGGCGGACAAACTTGCGGTTTGTCCGCCCTGTCATGCCGACAAATGCCGGCTATAGGTATTTGTCGCCGAAATTGGTCTTTACTTCGTTGACGTATTGCTTGATTTTCTGTTCTTCCGACAGTGGACAAATGAGCAGGATGTCGTCGTTGTCGGCCACAACATATCCGTCGAGACCCGACGCCACGATGAGTTTCTCGTTTTTCGCGGCGAAGATGTTGTTCTCGCAGTTGTTGAGCACGGTGCGGCAGTTGTGGATCACGTTGCGGTGCTCCGCTTTTGGCGACTTCTCGTAGTATGCGCCCCACGAGCCGAGGTCGCTCCAGCCGATGTCCACGCATTCCACAAAAACGTCGTTGCTCTTCTCCATCACCGCATAGTCGATGGAGATGTTGGGGCAGGCTGGAAACTCGGAGCCGATAAACTCCGTCTCTTTCGCTGTGCCGAATTTGCCCAAACCGTTGTCAAACCGCATGGCGATGTCGGGGCAGTGGTCGTGGAAGGCGTCGATAATGGCGTCGGCCGACCACAGGAAGATGCCGGAGTTCCAGAAAAACTCGCCGCTCTGCACAAACACCTTTGCCAACTCTTCGTTGGGCTTTTCGGTGAATGTCTTGACTTTCGTGATGCCGTCTTCAACCTCGTCCTTGCTGATTTGGATGTAGCCGTAGCCCGTTTCCGGACGGTTGGGCTTGATGCCGAGTGTCAGCAGTCCGCGGCGTTGGCGCGACAGGAAGTCGAAACCCTTGACAACGCAGTCGCGGAATGCATCTTCTTTGAGTATCAGGTGGTCGGATGGGGTGACGAGCATCATCGCGTTGGGATTGATAGCGCGGATGTGGTAGGCTGCCCAGGCGATACATGGTGCCGTGTTGCGGCGGTCGGGCTCAAGAAGTATCTGGTCGTCGGCAAGGTCGGGGAGCTGCTGTTTCACCAGCGGGGCGTAGCGTTCGTTGGTGATGGCGAGGATGTTTCTCACCGGCACAATTTCAGCCACACGGTCAAAACTCATTTGCAACAACGATCGGCCTGTGCCGAAAAAGTCTATAAACTGCTTGGGGGCAGAAGATTTGCTGAACGGCCAGAACCGGCTTCCGACTCCGCCGCACATAATCACACAATATCTGTTTTCCATCATTGTATCGATGCGTTATTTATTGTTTTCTTGCGCTAAGGTAAGAATTAATTTGCGACAAACGAAATTATTTTCATAAAACAAGACATAGCCGTCGTTTTGTCGTTGTGGCAAAGCGGCGGCTATGTGGCTTTTTTACAATATCGGTTATTTTTTTGACTTGTCGCGGATTTCAACGCGGCGGATCTTGCCGCTGATGGTTTTCGGCAGTTCGTCGACAAATTCCACCACGCGCGGATACTTGTAGGGGGCGGTGGTGCGCTTCACGTGGTCTTGGATGTCTTTTACCAGCGCCTCGTCTGCCCGGTCTTTGTAGTCTTTCGACAGCACGATGGTGGCTTTGACAACCTGCCCGCGGATTTCGTCGGGTACGCCGGTGATGGCGCATTCAACCACGGCGGGATGGGTCATCAGCGCACTCTCTACCTCAAACGGGCCGATGCGGTAGCCCGACGACTTGATGACATCGTCCTTGCGGCCGATAAACCAGTAATAGCCGTCCTCGTCGCGCCATGCCACGTCGCCGGTGTGGTAGATGCCGTCGTGCCATGCCTCGTGTGTCAGTTTGGGGTCGCGGTAGTACTCCTTGAACAGTCCGAGCGGGCGGCTGTCGCCGGTGCGCACCACGATTTCCCCCTGTTCGCCGTCTTCTGCCCAGCGGCCGTCGGAGGTGAGCAGGTCTATGTCGTAGACCGGCCCTTTCTTGCCCATGGAGCCGGGTTTCGGCTCAAGCCACGGGTAGGTGGCTATGGTGAGTGTGGTTTCGGTCTGACCGAAGCCTTCCATCAGTTTGATGCCTGTCAGACGCAGCCATTCGTTGTAGACGCTCGGGTTGAGTGCCTCGCCGGCGATGGTGCAGTATTTCAACGATGAGATGTCAAATTTCGACAAGTCCTCGCGGATAAGGAAGCGGAACACTGTCGGGGGCGCGCAAAACGATGTGATGTGGTGGTCGTGGATCATTTGGAGCACGTCGACGGGCTTGAATTTCTCAAAGTCGTAGACAAACACGTTTGCGCCGGCAATCCACTGCCCGTAGAGTTTGCCCCATACGGCCTTGCCCCAGCCGGTGTCGGCGAGTGTCAGGTGGAGGCTGTCTTCATGAAGGTTGTGCCAATAGGAGCCGGTGATGATGTGTCCGAGTGGATATGTGAAGCTGTGGGCAACCATCTTGGGCTCGCCGGTGGTGCCTGAGGTAAAGTACATCAGCGAGATGTCGTCGTTGCTGTTGGCTTCTGCCGGACGCACGAACGGAGCCGCCTCGGCGCAGCCTTTGTTGAAGTCGAGCCAGCCTTCGGGAATGTGCGGACCGGTGGAGATGCGATACTTCAGCGATGGGCATTTCGGAAGGGCGTCGTCGATGTGTTTAAGCACGATGTCGTCGCCTACGGCAACGATGGCTTTGATGTCGGCCGACTGGCAGCGGTAAACGATGTCTTTTGCCGTCAGCAGATGGGTGGCGGGAATGGTGGTGGCTCCGATTTTGTGGAGCGCGATGATGGAGAACCAGAATTGGTAGCGGCGCTTCAGTATGAGCATCACCATGTCGCCACGGCCAATGCCGAGCGATGTGAAAAACGATGCCGCCTTGTCGCTCTCGCGCTTGATGTCGGCAAATGTGAACTGTATCTTCTCGCCTTGCTCGTTGGTCCAGAGCAGGGCGGGCTTGTCGGGATTGGTGCGTGCCCATTCGTCGACTACGTCGTAGCCGAAGTTGAAATTCTCTGGCACGTTGACCTTGAAGTTCTGCATGAAATCCTCGTAGGAGTCGAACTTCGTTTTGCTAAGAAATTTCTCTAACATATTGTTTTTTACCGTTTTCTTCGAAAAATGAATTGTAGAATCAGATGATCACTGCGACAAATTTCAATTCCTTGTCGCCGACGGAGCGCATGCCGTGCGGGCGGCGGGCGTCAAACATGATGGTGTCGCCGGCGTTGAGTGTCATTATTTTGCCGTCGATGTGCAGTTCCATGACGCCTTGCTCGACGTAGTTGAATTCTTGTCCGTCGTGGCTGCTCAGATGCACCTCTGCGGTGGGGTTGGGCTGCACGGTGACCAGAAATGGCTCCATCTTGCGGTTGGAAAATCCGGCGGCAAGCGATTGGTATTTGTACCAGTCGCGGCGTTCCACTGTCTCTCCGCTGCCTTTGCGCGTGATGTAGTAGCTGTTCATCTTCGGCTCATCGCCGAAGAGCAGTGCCATGATTTCTACGCCGTAGGCTTCGGCTATGCGTTTTGCCGTGCTTACGGGAATGCCTGTGGTGCCATGCTCGTAGGCGGTGTATTTTTCTTCTTCAATGCCACATGCGGCGCACACGTCGGCAACACTCAGCCCGAGGGCTTCGCGCAGTCCTTTCAGACGGGCGGCGACTTCTTCAATATGTCCCATAATCTTTTTCTGTTTTAAAATCTTCGGGCAAATATAGAGATTAATTGCGCAGGGTGTTGCCGCTTTAGCAATTTTTATACTTAAAAACCTGATAATTACACAGATGATGCGTAAGTGTGCCGCACACTTACGCATCATCTGTGCAATTATCCGAGGGGTGTTTATTCCTTGACTTTCTTGTGATAGTCCCTGCCCATCTTGGCGCGTATCGGGTGCATCACTCCTGCGTCGATATAACAGCGCGAACCGGTGAACGGTTCCGTAGACGGCAGCTTGTCATACATGCCGTTTCTTATGCGGCCTGCCCAGATCTGGTCACAGCTGCCGAACGAGGAATGTATCGTGTACAGGTTGCGCACGCCCCAAGACGACAAGAAGTTGCCGAATTCATCGATATATGCTGCCATATACCAGCCCGTGCGGTGTGCCATGGTGGCTCGTTCGGCTGTGACGAGGGCTTGCTCGATGGAGCATGTCTCGTTGGGGGCAAGCGTAGTGGCGTTTTTGGGGTCAATCAGTTCAAAGACGTCGCAAAATCCCATAGGCTCTTTTGCCCATTCCTTGACCTGTGCGTTGTCGGCATATTTTGAGAGTTTTGGTTCATATTCTGAATAGGCAAGGTCGGAATTCCGCTCTATATACATCAGCGTGCGGTGCACGTAGGCTGCAAGCTCCTGACGCGTGACGATGCCGCTTTGTGGCAGGGTGGCGTCAGTGAGTCCTATGGCGGCGGCTGTGGCGTCTTTGCCGGTCATCTCTTTCACCAGACGTGTCATGATGGAGCGCAGCTGGTCGCGGGTCACCGTTTTGGTGTAGTCGGTGCCGAGCACGTTGTCGTCAATGAGGTTGTCGCAAAGTGCGCGGTTGACACCGTCCTGTGCCCATACGCTCATATTCGCCTCCGACTTGAGGGGGAGGATAAACATCTCGTCGCTCATCAGCGAGGTTTGCAGCAGGCTTTGTTCTTCAATCGTCCTCAGCGTTTCCAGCATGCCTTGTTTGTATTCAGCAAACGATCCGTCAATGCCCATCATCTTCTGGTCGGCAGGAGTGAGATGATGCATATGGTAGTTGTGGGGTATGCCGCAGTAGATGCAGCTCTTCCAATACACGTGTCCGCCGGCGGCGTTGACTCCGATGTAGGCTTGGTCGCTGGCTATGTCCTCATACATGTCATGCACGGAGATATATTCTGCGCCGGTGCCTCCACCGAAGGTGTGCGCTTTGTTGTATTCGCATTTGCCGCATACGCTGCATGAATAATACCACTTGAACGGACGCTTGCATGTCTGGTACTGGCACACGCGGTCGGCTGTCTTGATTTTGGCGGTGAAGGTGTGCTTGGTGCAAGTGAGCACCTTTGTTGCTGAAACTCCGGCTTTCTGCGCGGCATACACGTCGCCGCTGTAGGTGCGGATGGTGTATGATGGCTCGGTTGGGTCGGTGGCAAGCATGCTGAGCACGGCCTTGGCTGCTTGCTCGGGGATGAAGAGTGTGCCTTTGGCGGTGTAAAGCTTTGAGCTTTGTTCTTCATACTGGCGGTACTGGGGAAACACTGGGTTTACAGTGGCTTTGTGGAGATCGCGGATGTATTTGATAATGTCGACCTTCGAACTGAGCCACACTTCTTTGAGGTTTACTATATTGGAATACATGTTGCCAAGCAAATCTGTGAATTCAGATATGTTGTAATTGTCAGCCCTGTTGCTTACGTCGATGATTATCTTGCTTATAAACAGCATGTTGTGCTTTTTGTAGCTATGGCCGCTTGATGTCGTGAATGATTTATCATACATAAGCTCTTTGAATTTGTAGGGTCTGTCCATAACCAACACGTCAAACGAATGGAGCGCGGGATTCAGTTCGTCGGCCTCTTTGCGCGACACATAAGGCAGTGTGGAGCGAAATTCGCTCTTATATTCGTTGTATTCAAGGAATGGAATCTCTTTATTCTGTGGTCCGGGCTTGCCGCCTGGCACGGTGAACGACAGCGTTACGATTGGAACGTAGGGGGCACAATCTTTAAGGAGGCGTGTGGCTTTGCCGTTGATTGTGACCTTGAAATTGTCAGGAGAGAGCACGAAGTCGCCGTTTATCGTCTTGTAGTCGGTCTGATAGTTGCTGCTGGGATCTATCAACAGCTGGATGGTGGCAATGTATGGAAACCCGGCTTTGAATGTGGGAATTTCATCGCTGTTCTCTCCAAACTCTCCGTCCCAAGAGATTGACATGAGCGAAATGACGCCGCTCTTGAAAAGGTCGCCGTAGGCTGTCTGCACCGACTTCAGGGCGAGCTCCTCTCCGGCGTCGAGGTCCATGTCGGCGGTGGGCATATCCATGGTTATGTCCAATGTCTTGATTTTTTTCTTGGCATTGTCGGCCATCAGTGGTGACGGCATGAGCAGCAATGCGGCAATGAAGCATAGTAACAGCTGTTTCATATAATTTAAAGTTAAATGTTGGTTTCGGTGAAGTGACAACAACTGCCTGTAGCATATCCGCGGATATAGGCAAACAAGCTATCGCAAAGGTAAATAAAAAAATAAATTTTCATCTTTTAAGGATAATAAAGTCAAATTTTGCCTGACTGCATTGACTGACAACATTCTTTATTCATTTTGCATTTTCTTCCATTTCTTTGTTGTACCTTTGTGTAATAGTAAGAAAACGATTATGAGAGGACATAAATTGGCTATGTTGTGCCTGGCGTCGGCTTCGATGCTGTCGGCACAGAATGCGACAACGACGGCGGGTGCCGACGGATATCTGTCGCGGGGCATCCGTATGTATGACAACAAGAATTTTACGGGATGCATCGACCAACTGTCGGAGCTGAAGCGTCTGGAGGCGCCGGCTTCTGTCTATGAGGATGCTGATTTCTATATCGCTATGGCGAAGATGCAGCGCAACGATGCCGACTGTGTCGACGTGCTGGAGCGGTTTGTCGAGGCTTATCCGGCGTCTATCCATAGGCTGGAGGCAAGAATGGCGCTCGGCGACCATTACTTCTACAATAATGACTTTGCTGCGGCTCTGCGCGGATATGAGGGAATACCGGCTTCGGCGTTCGACGCCGACAAGCGCGGCGACTTGCTTTTCCGCAGGGCGTTCTGCCGGTTGAACACTAAGGACTATGACGGTGCTGCCGCCGAATTGCGACAGCTGCGCGCCGACAGCCGATACTCGGAGCATTCGGCATATTATCTGGCTTATGTCGACTATGCGCGCGGCGACTACGACAGTGCGGAACAGGCGTTTTCTGCTATCCGCAAGAACAGCCGTTTCTGGGGTGAGGCGCAGTTCTATCTGTGTCAGATTGATTTCAAAAAGGAGAAATATTCAGATGTGGTGAGCGCGGGCAAGGACCTTCTCGACAAAAAACTGCCTGTCGAGATGGCCACTGAGCTGAACCGTATGCTGGGCGAAAGCCAGTATCATCTGGGAAACAGCGCAGAGGCGATCGGCTATCTGACTGACTACGTAAACGCGGTCGATGCGCCTGAACGGTCGGCGCTTTTCGCTCTGGGCGTGTGCGAGTTCCGCAAGGGCGACTATGAGAATGCCAAAACGCATGTGGGCGCGGTGACCGATGCCGACGATGTGATGGCGCAGAGCGCATATCTGTTTATGGGGCAGATGTATCTAAAGGACGACAATCTGAATGCCGCGGCACTGGCATTTGAGAAGGCTTACAAGATGCCTTACGACGAGTCTACGCGCGAGACGGCGTTCTACAACTATGCATTGGCGCAGAGCCGTGGCGGACGCACGCCGTTCTCGAGCAGCGTGAAGCTGTTCCAGGATTTCTTGAACAAGTTCCCCAACTCGCGCTATGCGTCGAATGTGGAGGATTATATAATAAGCTCATATATGACAAGCAAGGACTACGACAACGCGCTCTTGTGCATCGAGGCGTTGAAGAGTCCGTCTGCAAAGATGATGAAGGCGAAGCAGAACGTGCTCTACCGTTTGGGTATGCGCGAGCTGCAGGCGGGAAAAACCACTTCTGCTGCCGACTTCCTGACGCGTGCCGACGAGCTTGCTCAATATGATTCCAAGGTGGCGCAGGAGGTGAAGCTGTGGCTTGCGGAAACTCGCTACCGGCAGAAAAAATACAAGCAGGCGCAGACGCTCTACAATCAATACGTCATCAATGCCGCCGCCACTGATGCCAACTATGGCCGCGGAAACTACGGATTGGGATATGCAAGCTATCAACTGCGTGAATATTTCACGGCGCTGGCGGCGTTCAACAAGGCTGCCAATGCTGCCGACATAACAGGCACGTTGCGCGCCGACACATACAACCGTATCGCCGACTGCCACTATTACAACCGCGACTTCGCAAAGGCGGAAACGTTCTATTCGAAGGCTTTGGCGCTCGGCACGGCCAACGGTGACTATGCCGTTTATCAGCAGGCTATGATGAGGGGACTCCAGGGCAGCCAGTCCGACAAGATTGCGCTGTTGGATGAGCTCGTCGCAAAATACCCGCAGTCGGCTTATGCGCCAAAGGCGCTCTACGAAAAGGCGCAGGCTTATGAGGCGCAGGGCAAGCACGCACAAACGCAGCACACTTTTGAGAAGCTGATGGGCGCTTATCCGCAGAGCGAGGAGGCGCGCAAGGGACAGCTGCAGCTGGCGTTGCTGCTGAACTCTATGGGAAAGACCGCGGAGTCGAGACAGCAATACGAGGCGCTGATTCGCAAATTCCCTTCAAGCGAGGAGGCGAAGGTGGCTGTCGACGACCTGAAGCGCATTTATGCCTCGGAGGGACGTCTTGGAGAACTCTCGGCACTGCTGAAGAGTGCTGGGTCTAACTATGAAATCAATGAGAGCGAGATGGCTCAACTCACCTTTGAGGCTGCCGAAAACGAATATCTCGACAAGGGAAAGACCGACGGCCTCAAGAAATATCTGAAGCAATATCCTAACGGAAACGGTGTGGCTCAGGCTTCGTTCTATATCGCTGAGGCTGCCAGTCAGAACGGCGACACGACGGAGGCGCTGGACTACGTAAACAAGGCGTTGGAGAAGGCTCCCGACGCGGCGTTCGCCGAGTCGGCGCTGGGTATGCAGGGCGATTTGCTGATTGCAAAGAAGCAGTATGCAAAGGCGCGCGAGAGTTTTGAGAAATTGGAGAAGAAGGCTACGTCGACCTACAACAAGAACCGTGCGGCGCTCGGATTGCTGCGCGTGGCTGAGGGCAATGCCGATTATGAGAAAATGCTTCTCTATGCCGGCCGTCTGATCGACGACGAGAATGTCGGTGCCGAGGCTCGTGCCGAGGCCAGATATGCCCGCGCTACGGCTGAGATGAAACAGGGAAAACATGAGGCTGCGGTGGCTGATCTAAATAGCCTTGTCGACAACGACATCACGAGCGTATATGGCTCGAAGGCGGCTGTCGACCTCGGTACATACTATTACAACGCCGGAAACTACAAGAAGGCGGAGAAGGTGGTCAATAAATTGCTCGACTCCGAAACGACGCATCAATATTGGATGGCGAGAGGATTCATCCTGTTGTCTGACATTTACAACAAGCAGGGCGACAAATTCCAGGCTCGCGAATATCTTGAGAGTCTGAAGACCAACTATCCGGGCAAGGAGACCGATATAAAGGAAATGATTGAAAAACGACTTAAAGCACTGAAATAGTGATGAAAACAAAAGCATTATACAGCATAATCCTGGCTTCGGCGGCTTTGACGCCTTTGGCTGCCGCCGACGAGCTGAACCAAACCATCAGTGTGACAAAGGAGACCGAAGTGGTGGAGCATAAGGCTGAGAAGATGGAGGCGCTGCCTGACGCGGCGCCGTCGACAGCCTCTCCCGTAAAACTGAAATTCAGCGACTGGGCGGTGCCGGCTGCGGTAAACCCGTGGCTTGTGGTGCAGAATCCGCAACGGCAGGCTGACGGCTTCGAGTTTTCAACAAAGCGTGGATATGCGGAGTTTGGAATGGGCAACTATATGAATATGGTTGGAAGCCTCGGATACCGCGTGGTCGACAAGGAGCAGATGTCGATGAACATTTGGCTACAGCACAACTCGGCAAACGGCTCGATAAGCAATTACGCCACGTTCGACCCTTTCTCGGTGGGCAACGGCGAGGCGCGGAAGAAATTCTTCGTTGAAGACCGTATCGGCGTCGATTTCGCAAGCCGGTTAAAGGCTGGCGAACTGAGTGCCGCTCTGGTGTATCATCTGAGCAAGTTCAACTACTACGGAATGATGCTGCCTGCTTCGAAGGATGACGTGGAGCGCAAACAGGGCAACAATGAGGTGGGACTGGGCTTGCAATGGCTCAGCCGTGCCAACGATGAGCGTTCGTTTGGATACCACGCCGGCATTGGATATAATTATTTCGGATATGCCGACCCTGTGGAGCCTGCGCTCGAGAAGGCTCTGACGGAGCATAATTTCAGCATCAATGCGGGTGCGGAGTTTGTTTGGGACGAGGATTCGCATATCGGTGTCAACGCTGAGTTCAACAGTCTGAGCTACAAAAACAGAATCGCTGAATATGGCGGTTTCAACCAGATGGAGATGACGTTCGGCGCAAGGCTCAACGACCGCCGTCAGAGCGTCACGACGCTGACTCCATATTATCTGAAGAGCAACGACCGCATCAACCTGCGCATCGGTGCGCGGCTCGACATTGCGAGCAGCGGGACGGTGTTTCATATCGCTCCTGACGTGAGGTTTGACTACACGATCAACAACAGGGCGTCGCTTGCCGTGTCGGCAACCGGCGGCAACCGGATGAATCCGCTGCATGTCATTGCAGAGCGCAACCGCTATGTCAATCCGTCGATGGCGCTTATCGGAAACACATATACGCTGGTCGACGCCGAGGCTCGGTTGAACATCGGGTTGTTCAAGGGATTGAGTTTGTCGCCGTTTGTCGGATTCGCTGTGGTCAGAGATGTGTATGTGCCTGAGATTGGAACGGTGGAGCTGCTCGGCGATTGGAATTTCTCTACGCCCGACATACTTCGCGGCACAGTGCGCTATGCGCAATACGATCTAAATGGCGTGAAACTGGGTCTGGACGTTGCCTATAAGCTGCGCAGTGTGGCTGAGGTGAAAGCGGGCTATATGTTTACTCCGCAAGGAAAGGAGAGCGGCTACATCGCCAACGACGACCGCGCGGAGCATCAGTTCAATGCGGCGTTGACAGTGCGCCCGATTAAGAAACTTGACATCAATGTGGCATACCAGTTCCGCAGCGGTAGAAATGTGGTTGTCTGCAACACGGTCGCCGGTTCGGCTTTCGTCAATTTGGAGCAGAGAAGCCTCGGCGTTGTGTCCGACTTCAGTCTCGGCGCAACCTATCGCATCAACGACATCCTTCACGTGTATGCTCAGGGCAACAACCTGTTCAACCGCCGTTGGCAGGACTACTTCTCCATGCGCAACCAGGGTGTGAATTTCCTCGTCGGGGTAGGAGCTAAATTCTAAACCGATCCAAATACAGCAAGAGGCTGTGTCTGTTTTGACACAGCCTCTTGCTGTATTTTACCCGGAATGCGCATGACCGTACTTTTGCATATCGCTTAACGATAAACGACCTTAAACGATATACGTTCATGCAGACAATCTCCATTGACTTCCTCGTGCGCTGAGCTGCTGCCGCATCTCGACTGGTTCGCCGCGCTCAAAGAAGCCTTTTCGCGCAAATACTGCGCCTCGGTGATGAACATTCATGGATTTTTCGCCGACAACATCGGCCGGGAGTTCTGCCGAGCCGTCTCAAACGCCCTCAATCCCGACATCATGCGCCGCTCAGTCACTCTTTAGCCATTTTCATCAAGCCCCACTGGGATAACTCTTGCAAAATCGGGAGCAAAGTCCGACCATCTTCCGAAATGCGGTATTCTACTTTCGGAGGTATTGTCGCATAGATCGTTCTTGTTACCAGTTTGTCTTGCTCCAAAGATTTCAGTGTGGAACTTAAAACCTTTGGAGAAATGTCAGGAAGTATCTTATAAATCTCGTTGAAGCGCAGCTTCTCTGCCTCTCCAAGAACCAACAATATAAGTATTCCCCACTTGCTGCTGAAGTGTGAGATTACATTCCTTATGGGACATCGGTCAATTGCCGAATATTTTTTTATCAATTCTTCCATTTTTTTCTCGTTGATTTTCAGTGTTAGTTACCCTAAAGTAACTAAATTGCTTATGCGTAACGTCTTGCATTTTATGGCAAACTGTCATAACTTTGCGCTATCAAAAAGATAGTGCATTACAAATGCAAAGTTAATAACAAATATAAATCCAAGCAAGAAATGAGCGAAACAAAGAAACTCAACGTGGGCGATAAATTCGCCCATGCCACTGTCGGCAATGTGGCCGACTTCTCTGGCAAAGCATTCCTGAAAGAAGTGCTCGGTCTCACTGGTGCCGAGGTGTCATTGGGCACTCTCGACCCGGGTCAAGCTGTACCGTTTTTCCATGCACACAAAGGCAACGAGGAAGTTTACATCTTCCTTTCGGGAGAGGGCACATTCCAAGTTGATGGAGATACTTTCCCTATCGCTTCCGGCTCTGTCGTGAGAGTCTCCACAGGGGCTTCCCGCAATCACAAGAACAATAGCAACGAACCGATGGTCTACATCTGTATCCAAGCCAAAGAAGGAAGTCTTGACTGCTGCACCGCAGATGATGCGATAGTTACAGAAACAGAGTCGAAACTCTGACAATCTACTCCAACTGTAAAACAAGGGGCTGTGTCGTTAAACTCAATTACGACACAGCCCCTTGTTATTGTGCGTGGAGATTAGTAATTGTCGGCGACGAGGGCGAAATAGGCCTTCGGATGCGCGCATACGGGGCAAACCTCGGGTGCCTCTTTGCCGATGTGGATATGACCGCAGTTGAGACACTGCCAGATGCAGTCGCCGTCGCGTGAGAACACCACCTTGTCCTCGATGTTTTTCAACAACTTGCGGTAGCGTTCTTCGTGGCGTTTCTCAATTGCCGCCACTCCTTCAAACAGTTTCGCTATATGGTCGAATCCCTCTTCGCGTGCCTCTTTGGCGAAGGTGGCATACATGTCGGTCCACTCATAGTTTTCACCGGCTGCTGCGTCGGCAAGGTTCTCCATTGTGCCTGGCACAGCGCCGCCGTGAAGCAGCTTGAACCACAGTTTGGCGTGTTCGCGCTCATTGCCCGCCGTTTCTTCAAACAGTTGTGCTATCTGCACATATCCGTCTTTTTTTGCCTTTGATGCGTAATAGGTATACTTGTTGGTTGCCTGCGATTCGCCTGCGAAGGCCGCTGCCAAGTTGGCTTCTGTCTTTGTTCCTTTAAGTTCTTTCATTGTAAGCGATTTATTAAGTTATCAATATGTTATAACGAGTTGTGGCTTTAAAATGTTCAATAAAGCAGGCCGAAATGCCATAACGGGACAACTATGCCGTGGCCTGTCTCGATGTCGTCGCGCACAATGAAGCCATTTTCTATTCCTTCAATTTGTCGTTTGCCTTTCTTTTTGCCTCCGATTTCAAAAGTGTATTTACCTATTGTGAAATCCGACACTCGTGATGCGACAACATTATGTCTGACCCTTGTCTGGTTGTAGAAGAACGTCTCTCTGACGGCGCCTGTGTCAGGAGTGCCTTTTGCGAGTGCGTTCATCAGTGAAGGGTTGTCGATGTACAATTTCTCCACTTTCCCAAGTTTGCGCAGACCGGATGTGTCGTCGAGAAGAAGACTGATCATACCGGCCTTCTCAAGATACACAAGATAGTCGTTGATGTTGTTCTTGCTGATACCTATCTCTGTGGCAAGATTTGTCCCATTGGGCTTGCATGGCGCCAACTCTGCGACTACCGACAGAAGTTGTTTGAGCTTTCTTGCTGTTGAGGCGTTCATGTTGGCAAATTGTGGGATGTCGACTTCTATGGTTTGGTCTATGACTTGGTTGATTCGGATATTGAAGCCGTTCTCTAAGGCAAACGGGTAATATCCGAATGTCAGGTATTCGCGAAACATTGGCAGCGGATGCTCGACTGGAAATTCGACTCGGTGTTCCAGCAAGTCGTCAAGTGAATAGACATCACTCTTCACTTTATGAAACAATTCTGCAAATTCTCGAAATGACAATCCTTGTATGTCGTAGACAAGGGCTCGGCGGCTCAGGTCGGACTCTCCTTGCTTGATGTCAAGGACGGAAGAGCCGGTAAAAACGGTCTTTAGGGATGGGTGGCTGTCGTGGATTTGTTTAAGCTCGCGGCTCCAGCCTGGGTATTTATGCACTTCGTCTATAAACAGACGTAAGCCTCCCTCTTTGATGAAATCGTCGGCAAGGTCTACCAATGTGTGTGATGAGAAATACAGATTGTCGGCTGAAACATAAAGACTGTGGGATTCGGGATGGTTGATAATCCATTGCAAAACCATTGTTGATTTGCCGACTCCTCGAGGACCTACGATGCCGACAAGGCGCGATGCCCAATCAATTTCATGATATTTGTAGCGGGTGAATTCCTTTGGTGTCATCCGCAACTGTTCGTGCATATACTCATATAGTCTTGTGTCTATCATACCATTAATTATTAATAAGTTTGCGCAAATATACTAAAAAATCCCTCATTGAGGGACGAAAATACAAAAAAAATCCCTCATTGAGGGATTTTTTTTGTATTTTAAAGGACTGCGTTATTATTTTGAGCGGTTTACGTAGGTGTAGGCTGTGCCCACGAGCAACGCTCCGCCAATGATGTTGCCGATGGTTGCCGGCAGCAGGTTGGCTATGAAGAATTGGTGCAGGGTCACGTCGGCGCCCTCAAGCATTCCTATCGGAATGAAAAACATATTGGCGATGGAGTGTTCGTAGCCGAGTGCCACGAATGCCATCACGGGCAGCCAGCAGCCAGCCATTTTGGCCAGCATCGTCTTTGCCGAGGCGGCGAGCCACACGGCGAGGCAGACAAACCAGTTGGCTCCGATGCCTTTGAGCAGCACAACGTGCCACGGCATCGCAACTTTCGCTTCGGCGATGCGCTGCACGGCGCTATGGTAGGGTTCTACGGCGGTGAGTCCGACGGCATATACGAAAAGCATCGTGAAGAGCAGCGCGCCCATAAAATTGCCGAGATAGACGGCAACCCAGTTGCGCACGGCTGCCCACGGCGATATTTTGCCCTGCAGGGCGGCGGGCATCAAGACAGCGTTGTTGCCGGTGAAGAGTTCTGCGCCGAGAATCACCACAAGGATAAGTCCAATCGGAAATGCCGCGCCGCTGAGCAGACGCTGCAGCGACGGGTTGCCCGCTGTAAGTTCGGGAAATCCGAAGCCTGCCACCACCGACAGCACGCCGCCGATGGCTATGTAGGCGCCTGCCATCATCGACAGCAGCATCAGTTTGCCGCCACGCAGTTGCGCTTTGGCTATGCCTGCGTTTACAAAGTTGTCTATGACGTTTTTGGGTGTATTCATAAATCTATTGTTTAGGTTCGGTCCAGTCGCCGTTGGCTTTTATAAGGTCGATCAGATGCGTGAGCGCGACGTCCTGAGGCACGTTGCGTTCCACGCACTCCTTGCCTTTGTAGAGACTTACTTTTCCCACGGCGGCGCCCACATATCCGTAGTCGGCGTCGGCCATCTCGCCCGGACCGTTGACGATGCATCCCATAATGCCTATTTTCAAGCCTTTAAGATGCGAAGTGGCAGCTTTTATCTCCTTTACGGCGTGTTGCAGGTCGTAGAGGGTACGTCCGCAGCTCGGACATGAGATGTATTCTGTTTTTGTGGTGCGTCGGCGTGCCGCCTGGAGGATGCCTAACGAGTATGCCACGGCATCGGCGTTGTTGGGCAGGTTGGGCGCGTCAAGCACGATTCCGTCTACGAGGCCGTTGAGCAGAAGCGCACCGAAGTCGGCTCCGGCTTTTACCTGCACGTCTTCCTCGTTGGCGTCGTCATAACTCATGCGCACCACGACCGGCGCTTTGCAGCCGTTGTCCCACAGACGGTGGATGAATGCCTCGATTTCGCCCACGGGGTTGGCGTGGTGGCTTGTGAGGAGCAGCACGTCGTCATTGCTGAATCCTTCGGACTTGGCGGAGGCGTCGACCGCTTTCCAGTTCACGTCGGAGAGGAAGAAATCGGGTTTAGTCGCGATTGCCGCCACGTCGGCTGGACTCAATGCGGTGGCTACTACAGGCACGTTTTGCCCACCGATGCTTCCCACGGCGTTTGTGGGACGGCGTTCGGGAGCGATGCGGTTGTAGGCCTTGGCGAAGCATCCGCTGATTGGGGCGTGGCCTTCGCGGGCGGTGATGTAGTCAACCAGTTTGCGCGCCACGGGGATTTCAAGTTCCGGCTCCTCGCTCAGCGACACGCGCACAGTGTCGCCGATGCCTTCGGCGAGCAGTGTGCCGATGCCCACAGCCGACTTTATGCGGCCGTCCTCGCCGTCGCCAGCCTCGGTCACACCGAGATGCAGCGGATAGTGCATGTCCTCGCGGTCCATCTCCGCCACGAGGCGGCGCACGGTCTCAACCATGATCACCGTGTTGGAGGCCTTGATGGAGATTGCCACATCGTTGAAATTCTCCTCGCGGAATATCCGCAGATACTCCATTGCCGACTCAACCATTCCGGCAGGGGTGTCGCCGTAGCGGCTCATTATGCGGTCTGACAACGACCCGTGGTTCACGCCGAGGCGCACTGCCGTGTGGTGCTCGCGGCAAATGGCGAGAAAAGGCACCACGGCACGGCGTATCTTCTCAAGTTCCGCGGCATACTCCTCGTCGGTATACTCCAATTTCTTGAACGTGCGCGCGGCATCGACAAAGTTGCCTGGATTGATGCGCACCTTGTCGGTCGTGGCGGCTGCCTCGAATGCGGCTTTAGGGTTGAAATGGATGTCGGCGACAAGCGGCTTGGTGTAGCCTGCGGCATGGAGGGCGGCGCGGATTTCACCGATATTGTGCGCCTCGCGCACTCCTTGTGCGGTCAGGCGCACATAGTCGGCACCTGCGTCGAAGATGCGGCGGCATTGCGCCACACTGGCGTCGGTGTCGAGCGTCGAGGTCGATGTCATCGACTGTATCCGTATCGGATTGTCGCCTCCAAGCGGCACGTTGCCTATCTGCACTGTCGAAGAGTGACGGTGGCGGTAGTTGAAGTCGTTCATAGCGGAGAGATGCTTAGTTTGTCTTGAACTTATACGAAATGCGGGCAAGGTCTTCGTTGGCTTTCACGATTTTCTTGGCAAGACCCTGCTTGTATTCCGCAAAACGCGCGGCGATGCGCTCGTCGGTGAGTGATAGCATCTGCACGGCAAGAATAGCCGCGTTGAGTCCGGCATTGATGCCCACGGTTGCCACTGGGATGCCCGGAGGCATCTGCACGATTGCGAGCAGGGCGTCCATACCCTCGAGCGTGGACTTGATGGGGACACCGATCACTGGCACTGTGGTCTGGGCGGCGATAACGCCCGGCAGGTGCGCGGCCATACCCGCTGCGGCGATAATCACTTTCAGCCCGCGCTTGCTGGCGTTGTTGGCGAAGTCGGTCACTTCCTGCGGTGTGCGGTGCGCTGAAAGGGCGTTGATTTCAAATGGAATTTCAAATTCATCAAGTAGTTTGGCGGCTTTCTCGAGCACTGGCATGTCCGATGTGCTGCCCATAATGATGCTTACGATAGGATTCATATATGTTCTTGTTTGCTAATTCTGTTGCAAACTTACACAAAAACTTTGAAAAAGGCGAGGTTATTTAATAGAAAGGTACGGAAGGCGCAAAATGTCTGTTTTTTTATGCGAAGACGGATGATTGTGCAGAAAAAGGCGATTTGTGATAATATTTCTTCAGAAAAATTCGCAAAAAATTGGCAATTTGATAGCAAATTTCTATATTTGCACATCTAAAAAGAAGTAATAGGAATTATTTATTTCTTTAAATATATTTTTATGAGAAAGTTTACTTATTTATTAACAATGTTGGCTCTCGCTTTAGGTTTTTCTGTTGCGAGAGCCGACGTGGTGGCTCCTTACACCTATGATTTTTCGGGTCTGGGGTCGGAAAAATTGGTGTCGTCGTTTGCCCCTCCGGGTTGGGCGCACTATGTTGACAGGTTTCAAGCCGACTCTTGGAGCACGCCTTCGTTTGTCGAGTACTTCGCTCAGGAAACGGGCGGTTATGGCGATGACGGCGCATGCTTGAAGGTTGGCTCTCAAACTCTTTATGATTCTTGGGGCGAGAGCTCGCAGACAATGACCGACATGATTGTGACTCCGGCAATCACCGGAGATGCAAGCATCTACGTGAAGCAGAGCGCTGCTGAAGGTTCGGTGTCATTCTACACCTGCACGGTTGCCTCCGACGGTACTGTGACTAAGGGTGACAAGTATGAGGTGACTGTTCCTGCACTCAGCACCGACGCTTGGACAAAGGTGGAGCTTCCTAATGTTGCAGCAGGCACACGCCTGGGCATCTGTGGCGACGAAGTGCTTCTCGACGAGTTCTCGGCAGCGAGTGCCGATGTCGTTCTGAAAAGGGAAATGTTAATCCTTTCGTCGCCTACAATGATTTCTTCTGGCGACCTTTGTGCTGACGCCGACGGAAATGTTCAGGTGCAGTTCAAAGCCAAAATCAAAAACTCTGGTGAAGTTCCCTTGGCTGTAGGCGAAGAAGGCTACACAGTGTCTTTGTATGACAACACTGACGGTGTCGCAGTAGGCGAACCAGTGCCGGTTTCGTTCCCTCTTGCCGTTGGCGAGTCGCAATATCTTGAGGGTATAGTAACTATGGCCGTTACGGAAAACTACCGTCATGGCTTCCATTTGAAAGAAAATATTTCGGGCGTAACGACTTATTTAGGTTGGATAGAGGTGTTCCCTCACGCTCCTGTGTTTACTTTGGAGGACAACTTGTCGCACGTTGTGGAGAACGGCTCTACTGTCGATTTCCAGGTGATGCAGGCAAGCACCAGCAAGGTGCTCGTTATAAGCAATGCCAAGGGCGGCGCTCCGCTGACAATCAACAGCGTAAGCGTTCCTGAAGGATTCTCGTATAAAATCAGCGCTACGGAGAAGGGCGAGGCTGCAACATTCCCTTATGAAGTGGCAGCCCTCGGAAAGGCTTATCTCACTGTGACTATGGATGCGTCTGTGGTTGGCAAGCGTTCTGGAAACATTGTCATCACTCCTGCCGACGGTCAGGGTGATGTATACACTTTGGCTGTGACTGGTGAGATTGTTGACCCGTCGAAGGTTTACATCAACTTCAACGACCAGAAATTCCCTGCCGGCACCTACATCGAACTGTCTTCAGGACAAAAGAAATGGAAAGTGTCTAACTTCTCTTATGGCGAGAACGGATATGCCGCTACAAGCGACGAGGTGGAATTGTCAAAATTCGTGCTTCCGAAAATCCGCTTGGCTGAAGGCGAGCACATGACTTTCGACGCCAACAAGCGCAATGCAACATCGAAGCTCAATGTCTACTATTCTGCAGACCGCAAGAATTGGACTCAGGTGAAAAACATCACCATCGACAATTCCGACGATGCAAACTGCTTCGCTATGGGAACATATCCTGGCGGATACTACGACAACTTCATGTACAAGACGTTCACTCTTGACAACATTCCTGCCGGCGACTGGTATATCGCTTTCGAGGCTGGTTATGCTCGCGTGGACAACATTATCGGTGGTTCATACCTCGACACTCCTGACTACGAGGCTGAACTTGGCAATGTGAAGATTCCGGAAACAGCAACTGTCAACCATGCTTCTACTGTTTCGTTCGACGTCGCTTCTTTCGGTAAGAAAGACATCGAAGAAGGTGTTTGCACTGCAAAATTCTATATCGGTGAGGACTTGATCGCCGAGAAGGTTCTCCCGGCTATCGCTTCGGGTGAATATGCAAGTGTTGAATTCCAGTTCACTCCGCGCAAGAATGGCGAGTTTGCTGCCAAATTGGTTGTCGACGGCGGTGTTCAGATTGAAAGAACAGCAACCATCACTGTTGCCGCTGAGGAAGTGGTAGGCGAGGCTGTTGTCGGCAACTGCACTACAACTGCCAACGACATTCCTTTGCAACTCAACTACTACAACTCGCAGTCGGAAATCATCTATCCTGCCGACATGCTCAATATTCCTGCAGGAACTGAGCTCAAGAGCATCACGTTCCTTGGTTATAAGAACGCTTATAGCAACAAGGAAATCACTTCTAATTTGAAGATCTGGATGGAGAACACTGATGCTACTTCTCCGAAACAAGATGAATGGTATCAGTCGGAGTCGATGACTCAGGTTTATGCCGACACTTATGCTGTAGCGGCTGTCATTGGCAGCAGCAGCGACCATCAGCCTGTCATCAAGGTGACGTTCAATACTCCGTTTACCTACACTGGCGGCAACTTGCGCGTGACGGTTATGTCGTCGGCAGAGCAGTATTCAACAACCAACTTCGAGGTTGACGGCGACCATGCCGCTCTTGCGGCTATCCGCTATGCCGATGGCGCGCTTTCTGGCACGATGACTTTGAAACCGCTCCCTGTAACTGTGTTCGGTTTCGACAAGGAGGCTTCGGTGTTCAGCGGTGTGGTTACTTCTGCAGCCGACAATGCTGTTGTTGAAGGCGCCGAGGTGAAACTCGTGAGCGACAATGTTGAATATTCAGGCACTACTGATGCTGAAGGTAAGTTCAACTTCATCGTGGTTCAAGACGGTCTCGAATATAATCTGACTGTTTCTAAGGAAGGATTCTTCGCTGATCGCGAGAAAGTGAATATGGGAGGAACTTCTTTTGTTAAGAATGTTGCTTTGAATGTGGCTCAGGGCTTCAACGTGCTGAGCGCCGACATCCCTGAAAACGCTGAGGTAAACAGTGTCTACAAGGTTGTGGCTCGTGTTGAGAACGGCGAGGCTAAAGAGGCTGGCTCTTATAGAGCGGAATTGTGGATGAACGACGGTATCGTTGCCACTGCTGAGACTCCGGCTCTTGAGGCAAGCAAGGAATACGACTTCGAATTCTCTGTAATCCCTCACGCTGTCGGCGCTGCCGAGACTTTCGTCAAGTTTACGGCTGAAACTGGCACTGCGGCGAGCGAAACAGTGAATGTGACTGTAAACAAGGAGAAGGGCAACGCTGAAGTCCTTGTAGGAACTCCTACGGAACCGGCTACTGCCGGTCCTGCCGACTTCTTCTACAAGTACTCAAAGACAGAGATTATCTATCCGAAATCGCTCATCAATCTGCCTGCAGGTACGAAAATCAACGAAATCCAGTTCTTCGGAACGCACTCTTCCAAGAACATCACATTCTCTGTAGATGCTTGGATTGGAAATGTGGCTGAGGGTACTGCTCTCATGGGCGAAAGCACAGAAGGCTTGACTAAGGTTGCCGACAAGATGACGGTTGACCACAGTGAGGCTGTCACAGCAGAAAATATCAAGAGTGTTGTTACTTTGACATTCCCTGATGGCTTTGTTTATGACGGTGGCGACATCCGCCTCTTCTTGACTTCTGTCGGAACTGCATACAACAGCACATCGTTCGAGGTGGACAAAAATGTAGAGGGTCAGGCTCAACAGGCTAAGAAGGATGATGAGACTCAATTTGCAACGGCTCCATTCAGCAATATCAGCCTTCCTGTGGCACACTTCATCGTCAGCCCGTACAAGACGCTGAGCGGTGCGGTTAAGAACGAGAAGGGCGAGGCTG
>ENA-ORTF01000362-ORTF01000362.1-human-gut-metagenome-genome-assembly--contig:-NODE-362-length-60552-cov-50.797296_pt1 | contig 60552 bp, 44 predicted proteins | sample MGYA00241908_ERZ509180 | MGnify/ENA primary metagenome ERZ509180 (study PRJEB26280, sample SAMEA2338814) | human gut metagenome | biome: human gut; feature: human-associated habitat; material: faeces... | reverse complement strand
TGACTGATTGGCCGAACAATATTCTTTGACCTAAAAATTATTTTGGACACTATTGGAGTGAAAACTAAAATAGTTTTACTCTTACACGCCTATACGACCTCACACATCAGAACTGGAAGTAGATAAACGGCTGAATATCGCTGCTTTTCACCTGAATGACCAGATAAATCAGCGCAATCATTATCAGTGCCTGGGCTATGAGCGGCATACGCACCATGCCCCGGCTGCACGCATTCTGCCAGCTGTCGGGACAGAAATGAAGCAAGAAGCCTACTCCCATCAATGCAAACACTTTCCAGTAGCCCGTCAAAAGCTGCTCCAGCAATTCCGGATGGAAGGCTGTAAATATCTGGCGAATCATAGTCACCGAAGCCTCAAACGTGGAGTTTCGGAAGAATATCCAACAGAAACACACAAAATGGAAGGTCAGCACCACGGCAAAGAATTTACGTATTCCCCGGCTGCGATATTGTTTGGGCCGACCCAATAGGTTACGGAAAAACTTATGTAAGGCCAATGCCACTCCGTGCAATCCGCCCCACACCACAAAGTTCCACGAAGCACCGTGCCACAAACCACCTAAAAGCATGGTCAGTATCAGGTTGATGTAGGTACGGATTTTTCCCTTTCGGTTACCGCCCAGGGAAATATACAGATAGTCGCGCAACCAGGTAGACAAGGAGATGTGCCAGCGATGCCAGAAATCGGTCACACTGTCCGCCTTATAAGGCGAATCAAAGTTGGGAGGGAAATGGAATCCCAGCAGCAGGGCAAGTCCGATAGCCATGTCACTGTAGCCCGAAAAGTCACAGTATATCTGCAAGGCATATCCGTAAATCCCAAACAGGTTTTCCAGTCCGGAATACAATCCCGGATTGTCGAAAATACGCTCCACGAAGTTCACGCTGATGTAGTCCGAAATCACCGCCTTCTTGAACAAACCGCTCACGATAAAGAAGATGCCCTGACCGAACATCTCGGACGTGACGGACAAGGGCCGGCGGATTTGCGGAATGAAATCGCGGGCACGCACGATAGGTCCTGCCACCAGCTGCGGGAAGAAAGACACATAGAAAGCATAATCCAGCAGACTGGACAAGGGTTTCAAATCACGCCGGTACACGTCGATGGTATAGCTCAGCGACTGGAAGGTAAAGAAAGAAATCCCTACCGGAAGGAATATGTCCAGCGGCTCGAACCGTCCGTTCCACAACGGAGCCAGCATTTCGTAAAAGAAATTGGTGTACTTGAAATAACATAGCAGCCCGAGGTTGATACACAAGCTGCACACCACCAGCATCTTCCGCTTCCAGTGCTCCACCGTCATCTCCATCCTGCGCGCCAGCAGGAAGTCGGACACCGTGACAATGCCCAGCAGGAAGAAATAGGTTCCGCTGCTTTTATAATAGAAATAATAAGAAAACAAGGTGACAAACAGCAGGCGTGCCGTAGTCCGTTTCTGCAAAAGCAGATACACCAGGCTGAATCCGAGAAAAAGAAGCAGGAAGAAGCCGCTGCTGAAAATCATCGGCTGCGCCGCATCGTATGTCAATACCTCTTTCAGTCTGTCCAAGTCAATTCCAAGTTCCGTCCAGTTGAGTTTCCACATAATTGTTGTATGATTTGATAATCGCTTCGTGTAATAATAGTCCCTGCAAAATATATCCTTCCTGCGTGAAATGAATCTTGTCACGCTGGAAATAGTTTCCATTACTCCAGTTCAGACAAGCATAACGTTCACCTCCTACCACGTGATACATATCCCATATAGCGAGTTTCCGCGAAGCCGCATAATCCAGTTCTGTCTTTACCACTAATTTCGTACGAGGATTGATTACTCTTGCGCCCCGTCGGCCATTGCGGACATACGCTCCGGGAGGAGTGGTCAGCAGATATACCGCCTGCGGACATCCTTTCTTCAATTCTTCTAACAGATTATCCATCTGTGCCAAGTGCTCCGCCGAAAAATAACGGCGACCATGCGCTTCATTGGTGCCGAACGAAAGAATAACCAGGTCCGGATTCAGTTCGATAATCTGACGAATATTCTCAGGTGTAGCAAAAGAAGCACAAGTCGCTCCGTTTACTCCTACTATGTGATACACAATTCCTGCGGCCCCCGTTTCCTGCGCCAGTCCCGAAGTACGGTAACTCACCTGCATATCGAGCACGGCCTCCCGTCCGAAATCGTCTTCCAGCTGACGCCGTACAATATAAGGATACACATGCCCCCGCACATGAGAATCGCCGATGTGCACGATACGTAACGGACGGTCGAGCACGGAAAGCTTCTGCCAGAAAGGCTCCAGTTCATGCGTAGGGTCTGTAATCGTATTCTCAGTTGTTCCCTTAAAGCCGGCAGGCATCGGATTGCTGACTTCCACAAAGCGCATCAGCTGCTGCATGGCCTCGCTGTCGGACACATGACCGGAATGACGGTCCGGACGCGACTTCTCCGGCAACACATCCTGCGCTAAAAGCGGCAATGCCCCCAAAAGGAATCCGAAGAATATCCTCCAAAAACGTATCTCACTCCATTTCATAAGCTTTTCGTTTTTCGTACTGTTCCTTGCCGTACATCAACGTTTCAAACAAAAGTCCGGCAATGTGCTTTCCTCCCCTGAAATTGATGTGAGTATAGTCATAATTGGCCATCTGAGGCTTGTGGTTCACCATCTCTACCATACTACCTTCTCCTCCCATGGCTTCGAACATATTCCAGAATGCCACACCCGTTTCTGCCGCAAGTGCCTGCTGGTAACGAATCAGGCGCTTCACCCCCGGCATGGTACGCAATTCGCCGTTTTCATCCTTGTTTTCTCTATCTCCCACCCCGACAATCAGGACAGAAGCCTCCGGAAAGGCCGTCTTCAAACGCTCCACTATCGGTTTCATCGCATCCTTGTAATAGGTATAGTTCATTACCTTGTCTGAAGCTACATTCAGCCCGTACTGCAACACAATCAAATCGTATGTACGCAGACGGTTATACTGACGAAGTATCGACATCGGAATATTACCCAACTGCTGTCCGCTGCTTCCACGGGTACTGAAATTATCGACTACCACACCATGACGCGGATCCATCGTCACGGCATAGAACAAAGCTGTAGAATCCAGTTGCTCCACTTTCCAGCGCACAGAGCCGATACGTCCGTTCACAGACACAGCCTGCAACTCTTCTTTTCCACCCACAGAAAATGGCTGTGCCTCGCCCCCATTGACAGATGCAGCCAACCGCAAAGAATCGGAAGTCAGGAAATAACAGGTAGACACTTCGCAGGTATCAATATGCGACAAGAAGCGTTTCTCACCTTTCAGGCTGACATAAGCTCCCGAAGAAGGAATAAAATAATGATTGGAAATGTCCTGACGGGAACGGTCAAAATAGGTGGAATCTGTAATGGAGTGACTGCCCCATCCACCAAACGAATGGTGTACCGTAGGACGGAAACCAGCTATTTTGGTAGTGATAGATACATAGCCTACCCCACATCCGCCAAAACGTTTCTGCAACATCTCGCGCAAATCGCCGGTCAGAATATCGGCCTCAATAAATGAATCTCCGAAATAGGCAATACGTACCGGGCGGTCCAAAGAAGACACCTTTCCCAAAGCTTCATAGAAATACTCCATTCCACGCCCTGCAGAATCAGCATATTCTTCAATGCAGACCATTCCACTCTTGCAGGTATCCACAAAAGCAGGCTTTACGGGAGGCGGCAACACCAAGGTATCAGAATCCATAGGTTCTGCTATTTCCTTCTTTATACGAATGTCTGAAAGCAAATCAACCCTTCTCAAAGGTTCGCCACGAAAAGAAACAGACGGCAAAAAATGCATGGCAAACAGACCTGCCACCACCAAAAGGGTGAACAGAAAAGTGTATAACAATTTATTCTTCATGAACTTTCCTCTAAAACCGGGTGCAAAGATAGTGAAAGGTGAGAGCAATACCAAGCCAAAAGCTTGCTTTTGAGCGCAAGTATTGCCGAACCGCATCCTATCTTCGAGAAATCAAAGATAGAGGAGTTTAAGTACAAAGATTATCTGGTATGTTTCTCTCGAATATTCTTCAAGAAATCATCGACCATGCGGTAACCTTTTTCCGTGGTAATCCCCCGCATGTGTAGAATAGTGATTTCACTATAGATTTCGGCCAGCGGATAATGGTCTGTAATGTCTGAATAAATCAACAAGTCCATCTGCATGGCCATGGCCTGATTAATAATCTGGAAATTGATGTCGCTGCGAAAAATACCTTGCTCTACTCCCTTTTGAAAATAGGCCAGTGCATCAGCATCTCCCCTGCGACGGTCATCGTGTATATAGTCCAACACCTTGGAATATTTGCGCAAGTCACGAAAGAACAGAGGGTTTACCGAACACAGCTCATTGAACTTACGCTCATAAAATGTAAGGATTACTTCCAGCACATTATTCGCGCTGGAAGCAATCTCTTGCATATACTCATTCATACAATGACGATAAAAACGGAAAACTTCCAGCAGAAGTTCTTCTTTATCTCCAAACAGTTCATAAAGCGTACGCTTGGATATAGAAAGCGAACTTGCTATATCGTCCATGTGGACAGCCTTAATCCCCAAAGTCATAAAAGATTTGGAAGCAGTTTCCACCACACGCAACTTTAACTCTTCACGGTCGTTTTCCTTTCTTCGCCCTGCCATTATCTACATCAATGAATAATTCCTAATTTTGAAGTTTCCACAAACTGGATAATGTTTTCAATTTCCGGTCCGTTAGGAATCTGTTCACGAATACGTCCCAATGCATCATGCAATGAAGTATTTGCCTTATAAAGGATACGGTATGCCTGTGCAATGTGTTTGATAATGGTTTCAGAAAAACCGGTATGCTCCAGCACCTTTGTATTGATGCTATAGAATGCAATCGGTTCATGGGCTGCTACAATATATGGAGGAATGTCCTTGATGAAACGGCATCCGCCCTGCACTACTGAGAAACTTCCCAGGCGTGTATTACCCTGCATCAGCACATTGGAAGTAAGGATGGCATTGTCATAGATGATACAGTTGCCCGAAACCTGTGAGCCGTTACCGATAATGCAACGGTTACCCACTTCCACGTCATGAGAAAGACGGGCTCCACTCATGATGAAGTTGCCATTACCCACTTTCGTGGCATGTGAAGCATGTGTACCGCGAATAATCACGGCATTTTCACGAATCACATTATTATTGCCGATAATAGCCAGTGTTTCTTCACCTGTAAAGGCAAAATCCTGGGGAACTGCTGCCACAACAGCTCCCTGATAAACTGTATTTCCATTTCCCATACGTGTGCCGCTCATCAGACTGGCATAAGGCATAATCACGTTGTCATCGCCTATCTCTACATTCTTGTCGATATAGGCAAATGGATGAACCGTCACGTTCTTACCCAATTTGGCTGACGGATCTACATAAGCTAAAGGACTTATCATAGTTTTCTCATTTTAAGGTTAATCAATTTCTTCCTCCTCCCAACGCACTGTACAAGTTGATGACAGCTTGCATACGCTGGAAATTATCAGCGACCTCTGACAACTGTGCACTCAGCAGATTCTGCTGTGCGGTCAGGATTTCCAGATAAGTGGCATCTCCGCTCTGGAACAAAGCCTTGGTATAAGTCACTGCCTTATCCAACTGTTCTACCTGTCCACGGTCTTCCACCAGTTTCTTATTCTGTGTATCGAACAGATACAAAGCATCGCTCACTTCCTTTCCTGCTTCCAGAATAGTCTGCTGATAATTCATCTGAGCAATCTTTTCTTCTGCTTTTGAAACCTTCAGGTTGGCAATCAGCTTACCGTTATTGAAAATAGGCTGAGCCAATGAAGCCAAAGCCTGCAGCATAAATTCACCCGGATTAGAGACTTGAATACCTGATCCGTTTGTCCATCCTGCCATACCTGTAATGTTCAAGCCCGGATAGAAAGCTGCACGTGCAGAATTAGTCGTATAATAAGCAGCCGCAAGCGTCATTTCAGCCATCTTCACGTCCGGACGGTTTTCCAATAACTGCATCGGTACACCCGCTGCCAGTTCTTCCGGCATAACCTGTTCGTCCAATGTACTGCGTTCGATGGTCTGAGGAGCCTTAGCCAACAGTACAGCAAGTGAATTTTCTGTTTCACGCACCTGACGTTTCAAATCCATCAATGAAGCCTCTACCTGATGGCTGGCAGCACGCATCTGTGCTACAGCAGCTTCGGTTGTCATACCGGCAATTTTCATGGCTTCCATTACTCGTACGTTTTCTTTATAGATAGCAGCCGTTTCGGTCGTAATTTCTACCTGACGGTCGAGCATCAGCAAAGAATAGTACACGTTAGCTATACCACAAATAATCTGTGAACGTACAGCCTGTTCTGCATACTGACTCTGTTCGTAGGCAACTTTCTGACCACGTTTGGTGTTCAGAATCTTTCCGAACAAGTCAATTTCCCAACTGGCTGCAACCGGAAGCTGGTATGCCTTTACATAGTTTCCACCTCCCATACTGGTAGTAGTACCTTGCGGAGCCAGATTAATGGAAGGCAAATAAGACAATTTAGCGGCAGTCAGCATCACTTTCGCTTCCTGTACACGGAGAGCGGCAGCCTGCATATCTACATTGTTAGCCAGTCCTTCTTCTATCAAGGCCTGCAGTTTGGCATCACGGAAAATCTCTTTCCAAGGCAAGTTTCCCATATTGGCCGTATCGGCAGCCAGTGTATCGGTTGCCGAAGCCGGGTCACGATAGACGCCTGAGGCATCTATCGTTTCCGGACGGTCATAAGCTTTGTAAATGTGGCAACTGCTCATCATAGCAGCCAGACACATCATTCCTATTATCTGTTTTTTCATTATCAATCTTATTTATGCGTATTAGGAGAATACTGTTCAATTTCAGCTTCCACTTCACTTTCATCGAGGCTATCCCATTCCATTGGTTTCACTTTTTCTTGCAACCATTGGAATACCACGAACAATACCGGAACGATGAAAATCTGGAAAATCATACCGATTAACATACCACCAATAGCCGAAGCACCCAATGTACGGTTACCGTGAGCTCCTACACCCATAGCCAACATCAACGGAATCAAACCGACAATCATAGCCAATGAAGTCATCAAAATCGGACGAAGACGGGCTGCAGCACCCAATACGGCTGCCCAAGAAATACTCATACCTTGTTTACGACGGTCAAGAGCAAACTCTACAATCAAGATGGCATTCTTAGCCAACAGACCCATCAACATAATCAAGGCAATCTGCATGTAAATATCATTTGACATGGTTCCCAAAATCATCTTCAATGCAGGAATGCTTCCCAATGCACTAAATCCGTTGACGAAGATGAAGCTACCCATCAAACCAAACGGAACAGAAAGCAATACGGCCAACGGCAGGATGTAACTTTCATACTGGGCACTCAGCAGCAAGTAAACGAAGACGAAGCAAAGTACGAAGATAATACCTGTTGTACTGCCACTTGTCTGTGCTTCCTCACGTGCCATACCTCCTAATTCGTAACCGAATCCCATCGGAAGATTTTCCTTAGCCACTTCAGCAATAGCCTGCAATGCCTGACCTGAAGTATAACCAGAAGCAGGAGCCACCATCACCTTCATTGAAGTATACAGGTTGAAACGGTTGATAATATCCGGGCCGTATACTTTCTTCATGCTTACGAACTGTGTGATAGGAGCCATTTCTCCATTGCTACCACGTACTTTCACTCCGTTCAACGATTCCATGTTCTTAGTAGCATCCGGTTCAGCCTGAATCATTACACGATACATCTTACCGAAACGGTTGAAGTTAGAAGCATACAAACCTCCAAAATATCCTTGCATGGTAGAAAGAATATCGCTCGGGCTGATACCTGCCTTCTTACAAGCTGCCGCATCAATGTCAAGCTGATACTGCGGGAAGCTCGGGTTGAAGGTAGTCTTCGCAGAGTTGATTTCCGGACGTGCTTCCAGTGCAGCTGTATAGCTTTTTACCACTTCAAAGAAGTGATCCAGCGTACCACCGGTCTTATCCTGCATGTTCAACTCAATATCACTTGATACTGAATAACCCGGAATCATCGGAGGAGCAAAGAACAATACCTGTGCATCCTTAATGACTTTCTGTGCACGCAAGAACAAAGTAGAATAGATAATATCTGAATTCTGCATCATGGAACGTTCTTCCCAGTCTTTCAACTTGATGATGACAGAACCGTAAGAAGGTCCTTGACCACCAATAAAGCTATATCCAGAAATGATAGTACGAGACTGAACGGCTGGTTCTGCAGCTACCAGGCTGTCTACCTTGGCCAACACTTCCATAGCGCGTTCCTGAGAAGTACCAGGAGGCAATGTCACAGCACCCATGATAGTACCGGTATCTTCATTCGGCACCATACCAGTCGGAGTGGTCTTCATAAAGAACATCAACAATACGATAGATGCAGCCACCAGTCCGAATGAAAGCCATTTCTTATGAATAAAGAATACCACACGCTTCTTATAGCTCTTCAGCAATGAATCGTATGCAGCATTGAAAGAGGTATGGAAACGATCGACCATACTCATCTTCTTCTGCTTGTGTTCTGAATCATGCGGTTTCAGGAAAATAGCACACAATGCCGGAGAAAGTGTCAAGGCGTTCAACGCAGAGAATGCGATAGAAATCGCCATCGTAATACCGAACTGACGATAGAATGTACCGGCCGTACCTCCCATGAAACTTACCGGGATAAATACGGACATCATGACCAATGTAATAGAAACCAGCGCACCACCGAGTTCGCTCATGGCATCGATAGAAGCCTCACGAGATGATTTGTATCCCTGGTCCAACTTGGCATGTACACCTTCCACCACCACAATTGCATCGTCGACCACAATCGCAATGGCAAGCACCATCGCCGAAAGTGTCAGCAAGTTCACACTAAATCCAATCAGTTTCAATACGAAGAAAGTAGCAATCAAGGCTACCGGAATGGCAATGGCCGGAATCAATGTAGAACGCATATCCTGCAAGAACACATATACTACGATGAACACCAGCACAAACGCTTCAATCAAAGTCTTGATAACTTCGTGAATAGACGCATACAAGAAGTCATTGGCATTCTGAGCCACGTTAATCTTCAATCCGGCAGGCAAGCTTTCTTCAGCCTTACTAATAACATCCAACAAGTTGTTGATTGTTTCTGTCGCATTGGTTCCTGCCATCTGGAATACGATACAAGTTACAGCCTTATGACCGTTTACTGTATTATTAAAGGTATAAGCCAGACGTCCCAGTTCGATACGGGCTACATCTCCCAAACGGAGTACTTCACCGTTAGGCAGAGCCTTCACTACAATATCTTCAAATTCTTCAGTCTGCTGCAAACGACCTTTGTAACGAATGGTGTACTGGAAAGTCTGATTACCACGTTCACCAAACTGTCCAGGTGCAGCTTCAATATTCTGTTCTGCCAATACACCAGAGATATCAGACGGAACCAAATTGTACTGCGCCATCACATCCGGCTTCAACCAAATACGCATAGAGTAGTCCTGACCCATCACGTTAGCATCACCCACACCTTTTACACGCTGAACTTCCGGAATCAAGTTAATCTTGGCATAGTTTTCAATAAACTCAATGTTATACTTATCTTCTGCATCATACAAAGAGAAAATCAACAACATAGAGTTCTGACGTTTCTGTGTGGTCACACCCACTTTGGTAACTTCTGCCGGCAACAGACCTTGTGCCATAGACACACGGTTCTGTACGTTGACCGCAGCCATATCCGGGTCAGTACCCTGGTTAAAATAAATGCTGATATCAGCTGAACCATTGTTTGAGGCACTAGACTGAATGTACATCATGTTTTCTACACCGTTAATCTGGTCTTCCAGCGGAGCAATCACTGAGTTCAACACAGTCTGTGCATTCGCACCTGTATAAGTTGCTCTTACCGATACGGTAGGAGGTGCAATGTCCGGATATTGTGTAACCGGCAGGGTGGCCAAACCAATCACACCCAGAATTACTATCAAAATAGAAATTACGGTTGACAGTACCGGACGGTTAATAAATTTATCTAGTTTCATTCTTTAAATACCATTTATAATTACAGTCCCGAGGGTTTTCATCAAACACATTCCCCCAGCACCATAAGAATCATTTTTTATTATTTAAAAGCTGTCTGAATGTTACCATCCCGCTGGTCTTGTAACGCCTTCTGGAATTTAGCTTCTTTTTCAGCCTGTGTAATCGGAGTAATCTTTTGTCCGTCTTTCAATGTCTGAACACCTTCTACAACAATCTTATCCCCTGGCTTCAGTCCACCTGTCACGATGTAATGTTTACCATCATTCAAGTTAGAAACCTGCACTTCTGTATGCTTAATAGTATTGTCAGACTGTAATACATACACAAACTTCTTATCCTGGATTTCCTGAGTAGCAGTCTGAGGAATCAAGATAATGTCGCTCATAGTGTATGGGAATACCACGTTGGCCATACCTCCACTACGAAGGATATTCTGCTTGTTCGGGAAAATCGCACGCATACTTACAGAACCTGTAGTCTGGTCGATTACACCACTTACGGCATCAATCTTACCTTCTTCTGAATACATTGTTCCATCAGACAACTGCAATTTGACAGCAGGCATCTTTTCCAACTGTTCCTTCAATGTACCACCGGCTTTAGTCAAAGCAAGCAACTGTTTTTCAGTCATTGAGAAATATACGTACATATCTCCAATCTGAGAAACGGTTGTCAACGGTTCAGCTGCAGAAGGACCAACCAATGCACCTACACGATACGGGAAAGTACCAATAACTCCGTCTGAAGGACTGGTCACTGTACAGAAACCCAAATTCTGTTTTGCAGCCGCATAAGAAGCTTCAGCCTGAGCCAAGCTTGCCTTTGCAGAAAGCAGGTTATTTACAGCTGTCTGGTATTCAAAATCACTAATGATTTTCTGCTCATGCAGCATCTTTTTGTTTGCTTCAGTTGATGTAACGGTTTCCAGATTAGCTTTTGCTGAAGCTACGCTTGCTTTAGCCTGATCGTATGCAGCCTGATACTGTGTCGGATCAATCTGGAACAAAGCCTGTCCCTTACGGACCGTAGCACCTTCATCCACACACAATTTTACAATAAATCCTGATACTTGCGGACGAATTTCAATATCCTGTAAACCTTTGATTGTGGCGGGATACTGGGTCGTCTGATTGCTAGAAGCAGCTGCAAGTGTTTCAACCGCAAATTCATCATCACCCATTTTCATACCCCCCTGACCGCCTCCACATGCAGTCAGCACCGAAAGAGTCAATGCATAGAATGCCACTCGGCTAGAAGAAAAACTTCTGTTTCTTTTTGTGCTCATACTTATATTCATATATAAAATTTGGTTTTATCTCTTCTCTCTATTAAAGTTTTCCACTGAAAACTTTACACCCTTCTCTAGTTTTTTATCGTGCAAATATAGAAAAAAAATCAAGGTCCGGAAAGTGGCTTTAACTAAGAATAACCATAATGCCTTAATATCATTACATATAGCCAATATTATCAGACCAATCGACAAAAACTATCGACAAAAAATCTTCAATACTCCAAAACAACCTTCGTTCATTTTATAGTTTTTTTCAGAAAAAAACAGTCCATTTGTTATTTTATTCCTACATTTGCGCGATACATTATTCTTTGAAACAACTAAAAAACGAAGAAATATGACAAAAATAACGAAAGAAGCAGCCTTGCTCTATCACTCACAAGGCAAACCGGGGAAAATAGAAGTAGTCCCCACCAAACCTTATCAAACTCAACGTGATTTATCACTGGCGTATTCACCAGGAGTAGCAGAGCCATGTCTGGAAATCCAGAAGAATCCGGATACGGCATACGACTATACCGACAAAGGTAACTTAGTAGCCGTTATCTCTAACGGAACAGCCGTATTGGGCTTGGGAGATATCGGTGCCATGAGCGGGAAACCCGTAATGGAAGGAAAGGGACTGCTGTTTAAAATTTATGCCGGAATCGACGTATTCGATATTGAAGTAAATGAAAAAGACCCGGATAAATTTATCGAAGCGGTAAAAGCCATTGCTCCTACTTTCGGAGGTATCAACCTGGAAGACATCAAAGCTCCTGAATGCTTCAAAATAGAACAGAGACTGAAGGAAGAACTGGACATTCCGGTAATGCACGACGACCAGCACGGTACAGCCATCATCTCCAGTGCCGGATTGCTGAATGCGCTGGAAGTAGCCGGAAAGAAAATTGAAGAGGTAAAAATAGTAGTCAACGGTGCCGGTGCATCTGCCGTATCTTGCACTAAATTATATGTAGCTCTCGGTGCACGCCTGGAAAACATTGTCATGCTCGACAGTAAAGGGGTGATTTCTAAAGACCGTACAGACCTGAACGAACAGAAAAGATACTTTGCGACCGACCGTACTGACATCCACACACTGGCAGAAGCCATCAAGGGAGCCGATGTATTCCTCGGCCTTTCCAGAGGTAACGTGCTGAGTCAGGATATGGTACGCAGCATGGCTTCTCATCCTATCGTATTTGCTTTGGCCAACCCGACTCCGGAAATTTCATACGAAGATGCCATGGCTTCTCGCCCGGACGTATTGATGTCAACCGGACGTTCTGACTATCCGAACCAGATAAACAATGTCATCGGATTCCCTTATATCTTCCGTGGTGCACTTGATACGCGTGCCACTGCCATCAACGAAGAGATGAAGCTGGCTGCCGTACATGCCATTGCCGACCTGGCTAAGAAACCTGTACCCGACGTTGTCAACGAAGCTTATCATGTGAACAACCTGACTTTCGGACCTGAATACTTCATCCCGAAACCGGTCGACCCGCGTCTGATTACCGAAGTGTCCATGGCCGTAGCTAAGGCTGCCATGGAATCAGGTGTAGCCCGCAAACAGATTACCGACTGGGATGAATACAAGAATCACTTGAGAGAACTGATGGGACAGGAAAACAAGCTGACCCGCCAGTTATATGAAACAGCTCGCCGCAATCCGCAGCGCGTGGTATTTGCCGAAGGTATTCATCCGAACATGCTGAAAGCTGCAGTAGAAGCCAAAGCTGAAGGTATCTGCCATCCGATTCTTTTGGGTAACGAAGAACGCATCGAAAAATTAGCCAAGGAACTTGACCTGAGCCTGGAGGGCATTGAAATTGTCAACCTGCGCCACGACCGCGAATCAGAACGTCGCGAACGTTATGCACGCATCCTCTGCGAAAAACGTGCCCGCGAAGGAGCCAACTTCCAGGAAGCAAACGACAAGATGTTCGAACGCAACTACTTTGGTATGATGATGGTGGAAACCGGCGAAGCAGATGCCTTTGTAACCGGATTGTACACCAAGTACTCCAACACGATCAAGGTTGCCAAGGAAGTTATCGGCATCCAGCCGGGATACAAACATTTTGGTACCATGCATATTCTGAACTCCAAGAAAGGAACTTATTTCATTGCCGATACATTGATTAACCGTCATCCGGACACCGATACCTTGATAGACATTGCCAAACTGTCGGCCAAGGCTGTACGTTTCTTCAACCAGGAACCGGTAATGGCCATGCTGTCTTACTCCAACTTCGGTTCCGATGCAGAAGGAAGTCCGGCAAAGGTACACGAAGCCATCAACCAGCTGCATCAGGAATACCCGGATTTGGCTATTGACGGTGAAATGCAAGTGAAATTCGCCTTGAACAATGCCCTTCGCGATGAGAAATATCCTTTCACACGCTTAAAAGGAAAAGAAGTAAACACTTTGGTATTCCCTAACCTGAGTTCAGCCAATGCTACCTATCAACTCATTCAAAACATGAGTGAGACCGAAGTGATCGGCCCGATTCAGATGGGATTGAACAAACCAATTCACTTCACCGACATTGAAAGCTCTGTACGCGATATTGTCAATATCACAGCTATCGCCTGCATTGATGCCATTGTCGACAAGAAGAAGAAAGCACAATAAACATTACTGATTTATTTTACCTTACACGGAGGAGCAGCTGCAAGCCAAACATTCACCCTTGCCACCGTTCCTCCGTGTATTATTTTTCTAAAAGCCATGAGAAAACCACTCAATCATACACAATGTGTCGTACTTACTTTATGCTGGGCTGCACTTTGCTTTTTAGTACTCACCTCTACCCCAAAAATTGACGGTCCGCTTGTCATTATGATTCTCATATCAGGAGCTTTGGTGTTTATCCCTGTAATTAAATCTCTTAAAAGCAGAAACAAATAAACACGAATAAATAGATAAAAAGGGATTTTTGACGCTTTTTTCTCACTTTTCTTGATTTATTGTTGCATAAATAAATTTTTATCTATATTTTTGGCACATCAAACAAGAAGAAACATATTACTGTGATTTTTCAAAACCAATAAATAAGACAGATAATCTTTTTTAATTATGAATGCAGCTAAAGTTCTAGAAGATCTGAAAAGAAGATTCCCCAATGAACCTGAGTACCATCAGGCAGTAGAAGAAGTGTTAGGAACTATCGAAGAGGAATACAACAAACACCCTGAATTCGACAAAGTAAACTTGATTGAACGTCTGTGTATTCCAGATCGCGTATACCAGTTCCGTGTCACTTGGATGGATGACAAAGGTAACATCCAGACCAACATGGGTTACCGTGTACAACACAACAACGCTATCGGCCCGTACAAAGGCGGTATCCGTTTCCACAGCTCTGTAAACCTGGGAATTTTGAAGTTCCTGGCATTCGAACAGACCTTCAAGAACTCACTGACTACTCTTCCGATGGGTGGTGGTAAAGGTGGATCTGACTTCTCTCCGCGCGGTAAGTCAAATGCAGAAGTAATGCGTTTCTGCCAGGCATTCATGCTGGAATTGTGGCGCCACATCGGTCCTGAAACTGATGTTCCTGCCGGTGATATAGGTGTAGGCGGCCGTGAAGTAGGTTACATGTTCGGTATGTACAAAAAACTGACTCGCGAATTCAGCGGTGTATTGACTGGTAAAGGCCGTGAATTTGGTGGTTCACTTATCCGTCCGGAAGCTACTGGTTACGGTAACATCTATTTCTTGCTGGAAATGCTGAAAACCCGTAACATTGACATCAAGGGTAAGACTTGCTTGGTATCTGGTTCAGGAAACGTAGCACAGTATACTGTAGAAAAACTGATTCAGTTGGGTGCTAAAGTAGTTACCATGTCCGACTCTGACGGTTACATCTATGATCCGGACGGTATCGACCGCGAAAAACTGGATTACATCATGGAATTGAAGAACCTCTATCGCGGACGTATCCGTGAATATGCAGAAAAATACGGTTGCAAGTATGTAGCAGGTGCTCGTCCATGGAATGAAAAAGCAGACATCGCTCTTCCTTCTGCCACTCAGAATGAAATCAACGGTGACGATGCTAAAGCACTGGTAGCAAACGGCGTATTTGCTGTATCAGAAGGAGCCAACATGCCTTCTACTCCAGAAGCAATCCGCGTATTCCAGGATGCGAAGATTCTTTACGCTCCGGGTAAGGCAGCCAATGCAGGTGGTGTATCAGTATCAGGTCTGGAAATGACTCAGAACTCTATCAAGCTGAGCTGGAGCCAGGAAGAAGTAGACGAAAAACTGAAGAGCATCATGAAGAACATCCACGAAGCTTGCGTGAAATACGGTACAGAACCCGATGGTTATATCAACTATGTGAAGGGTGCTAACGTAGCCGGATTCATGAAAGTAGCTAACGCTATGATGGCTCAGGGTATTGTATAACGCTTGATTTTAAAATTACAATAAAACCGGGTGAGAGCTTGAATATTTCAAGGTTTCACCCGGTTTTTTTCGTATGAGTACCATTCAATCAGGTTGATTCGTCATACAATTGGGAAAAAAGCAAATTTAAATCCACAAAAAAATCCCTTGCTCCTCCCAATAAAAAGGAAAAAGCAAGGGATTTTCTATAAAGAATTATTCGAGTCTATTATACTACTCATCGTAATCGTATTCGAAACTGAAATCATCTACCCACATCGTAGAACCTGCACCTCCTGTGAAATAATCACCGTATTTGCTGGCCGAACAAACAATCAGCAAATACTTCGGCACACGACTGGTAGAACGATAATCCAAATCTATTTCGAATTCTTTATAAGCTGACACAGTCTCTGCACAATTCATCTCACCGTATGCGATGATATTCGGGTCATTCTTATCGAAGAACTTTGAATTGTTCGGATTTGTACGTATTTCTACAGGTTCACTCCAGTCTCCTAGCGCAATCCATACAATACAAGTATCCGGTTCTCCAATCAACGCTTTATGAGCCTCATCTGCATTATCAATTGTGGCTACCGTATATTTGAAATGTCCTTTCAATTTAGTGGGCCGGGCAGAGAATTCACGTCCGAAACCTAAAATACCATTCGTTCCATCCGTTTTCCTATATTCACCTACGAATAAATTACCCGCTGCAAACTTAACTACAACCTTTTTAGATTCTAATTTTGCAGCATATTTACCAGTACTACCAGGACATATATCTTCCGTAGACAAAGTAATATTATATTTCTCACCAATGCTAGTACTGCCCCAATTACCAGTATCCCACCATCGGTTCTCTCCTTCTTTCCAAGGACAGATTACTTTTCCCTCCTGATGCCAATCTTCAAACCCCATATTCGGAATCGTCGCTTCTTCTCCCGTTGTGAAAGTTGTTTCTTCTCCATATTCTTCACCGGAATAAGCACGACACACATACGTAGTATTGGCCTGAAGATGAATGATACGGGCCGTAAAGTTTCCTCCATCCTGAGTTACATCTGCCGCATCTACCCTTATCCAGTCAGCATCTCCTTCTTTCTTATATTCACAGCCATTTTCTTGACCGAGCAGACCAAATCCATGAACCCAAGCCACGTTTGTCCACTCATCCACACTGTTCACTCCCACCTTAATATCCGACAGATTGACATACAGAGTCCATTCTTCATCCAGAAAATCACTATATTTCACCCGCACCTTCGTAGTGGCAAAATTATCTTTTCTTGTCCAGTACAACAAAGGAACTTCCGTCTTTCCATTTATGGTAGAACCTGTAGGACCAAGTTTCAAACCTGTCAAATCTATAATATCCAATCCTTGCTCCAAGGGAATATTTACAGATGCCTCATGCGTTTCAGGATAAAAATGTGCCTGCCCCACTTGTCCGGCCACAGTAAATGAACGTGCTATATTCTGAGTAGCCTCTATCGTCCAGTCATAATCCTGATACAATGACAACGTCACTTTCAACGGTTTCGTCAAATCCAAGATAGCATCCGGTCCAATCGTTGCCTTTCCTCCTTCCGTCAATTCCAAGGTCTGCACTTTCACTTTCTTGGGATTCACTGTTTCTCCCAGTTCCAGCGTCACTTTCCGGTCTTCATTCGAAATCACAGCACTTCCCACCTGTCCTTCCACAGTCATCCCTGTAATATAAAGTTTCACCGTAGGATAAGGCAAGTCATTCTGAATACATGCCACCAGTAGACAAGCAGCCAGACAAGCCACTATGTTTACTATTTTATATGTCACAATCTTCCTTTTCATCAGATACATACCGTTATACCAATATTAATATTCAGCAGGTTAATCTTGAAATTTGCCCCACTGTTTGTTCGTTTTCCAACTTCACCGGAACTTTTCTTCTGCTTTTCCCAGTTATAAGTAAAACCAGCCACACCAAAAGAGACTTCAGCTCCCACATTCGGCATGATGGCTATTGCCACACCCGGATTGATTCCTACATTCAGCTGATGAATCGACGTATCCGTATATTTCAAGGTTTCTTCTGCTCCCCGCGAGAAGCGAGTAGAACCAGAGCTATAACCTATTGAAGTCTCATTAAACAGCCCGAACACTCCTTTCGGGTCCAAGCCGATATAAGACCGATGAAAAAAACTGACAGAATACGCATCATCTGTATATTTAATGTCCTTTAAAGCAATATCTAAATCTTCAATATTCAAAGCCAGGTTGTTTATTCCTCCTGAAATACGAGAATATCCAAACTTCAAGCCAACCACCGTGTTATCTTTTATGGCATATCCCACAAATGGTTTTATCGACAAAGTCCGCAAATTCAAATCTATATCCTTCAACAAAGAAAACAACAGCCTACTGTTATCACTCTCAAAGTTATATACAGAAATCGTCACTCCACCTATCCATTTGTGCTTTGGAATGAACCGATAATTCGTAATTCCACGGTCATACCGTCCTACCGGCTTCGTATAAATAATTCGGGAAGAATCTATCGGCATTTTTGCTGCTGCCATCGGCACGTATACGGTATCATGTACTACCACCACTTTATATTGTTCAACGGAATCTCCACGAACCACAGAGACCGCTTCGCTTGTCTGAGCCTTCATTTGCAAACATCCCAAACAAGTCAACAAAAACATACTTATATATAATAACTTCATCATGCTTACAAATAAAATGCGATTCCCAGACCTATTGAGAAAATATTAATCTTAAAATTTGCCGAGGTTGACGACTGTTCTCCTGTCTCCACCTGATTCGTTATCTGGCGTTTCTTGCTCAAATCAACTCCCAGTACCCCAATACTTACTTCCACTGCCGTATAGTTATTGATAAAGGCCACCATGCCCGGAGACACACCAAAAGCCAAGTCGGTCGACTTGGAGTATGTACCCGTCAAGGCTTCCCCCTTACCGTTCGCCACCTTTGACCGACTGCCACCTACTTCCAACTGCGTTTCACTGAATATGGCAAAACGCTTGCTATCTCCCAACGGGATATAATTCCGGAAAACAGCCATAGCTGAATATGAATGTTTCAACTGATACAGATTGTTAATATCAAACTGGTTGTCATCATCCAGATTCAGCTGGGTTTCATCCATCCGCACCAAGGTACGTCCATACTTGAAACGTCCTCCCAATGCCATGTTGTCTTTCAAGGCATAGGCAAACATCGGACTCACCTTAAACGAATATCCGTCTGCATTGATTTTCTCAAATATCAGGAAATCATAATTATTTTCCGTATGTTCTGAATATGAAACAGAACTACCCACAATCCACTGCCCTTTCGGTACAAAAACCCTAGGAGGGAGTTTTTTCTGCGTATCTTGCGCATATCCTCCCAAGGCTGTACACAAAAGACATATTATATACAATAACTTTTTCACAAATCTACCTACTTATTATTCATAAATCAATTCCATATCATCAAGCCACATTATGCTTGAAGAGCTTCCTTCATAATAATCACCATATTGACTAGCTGATGCTACTATAATAATAGACTTTGGTTTACGATTATAACCTCCATACTCCTCATAATTCAATGGTATTGTAATTTCCTTCATGCTTGTAGAAGTATCAGTTCCATAATTTTCTGTAAAAACCTGTACCCCATATCCAATAGTACCACTATCATGTGGATCAAACAAAGAAGGTCCTTTTGTACGCACTACCACTGGCCATTCTGCTCCATACTCACTATCATCAGATTGCCAATCTCCCACAGCCACATAGATTATTCCTCTATCAGAATCTCCTTTTGCTATATGTCCGCCATAATCTACCGTCCCTGGTATATAACGCACCCATACTTTTAAAGCCTTGGGACGGCTTGTACATGGACGTCCCCAACCTAAAATTCCATATTTAAGACTTTCTATTCCTAAAAACTTCCCTGCGAACAAATTTCCAGCAGCTAAATTTCCTGCAATAGAAGCAGAAGCTAATTTTGCTGAATAATTTCCACCATGTTTTATTGAAGAATCTTGAGTCGTGATACTCTTTCCCACTGTGGCAGAACCTGTATTTCCTGTATCCCACCACATATCTGTTCCTTCCTTATAGAAAAATAAGCAATCATTCTGTCCTATCAAGCCAGAAACTTTTAAAATTTGTGTATATTCAAATCCGGCATTTTCCGGTTGGAATTCTGTTTCTGTCGTAAATTCACAAGTCACAGAAGAAGCCTGTTCTCCATCCATTGCCTGATATTCGTAGGTTGTTCCCGGGGTCAATCCTGTAATCTCTTTACTAAAGGATTCTCCCGGCAACTCTATATCATCACTAACCCTTGTCCATTCAGTCGATCCTTTCACCCGGTAACGGAACCCTGGAGTAAATGCCAACTTTCTCAGTGCCGTACCATGCAAAGTAGCTTTTGAAGTCCAGACTTCATAAGGTTCAACTGCATCCGTTCTTACTGTAGCATCTGAAGCCACAATGGTCCATACAACTTTCCGGCTCTTCTTTTCCGCATCTACTGCCTCTATAGTCGTTTCCACACTTCCCTCAGAGGCCGTCATCTTTGCAATCAGCTCACTTGAAAAATGAATCGTCCAGACATCTCCATTTGAACCCTGCGTCTTTTCAATTGAAATTCCAAAACTCTTCCACGTTTCCGTTCCCTGTTCATCCAGCGTCACCACATCCAACTGATTTCCACTTCCTCCCCAATCTGTAAACCGGTCATTCTGGAATACCAGACTTGCCAAGGAAGCAGACGTAGACACCTGTATGTCATAATCAGCCTGTGTATTGAGTTCTAAATACAGGGGGTGTTCCAAATCATAAAGCTGTTCTTCTGCATCTTTACAAACAATTACCGGACGCTGCTTCAATGTAATAGTATAGGTATCACCCAAAGGAACATCTTCCACTTCGATATTCAAGGCAGCTCCTCCTGTAGGACCTGACTGCATTTCTTTATAGCTATAGGTCAGGTTATAAAGTGTAGCCGGATTCAAATCCGACAATTCAGAAGAACTTTCATAAGACTTTCCTCCCAAAGTGGTAGCAGTAAACTTGCAAGTCAATTTCCGATCATCTTCCGGCAAACTGAAATATCCTTTGGCATCTGCATTCGTGGAAGAATATACCAACTCTCCTGTAGACGAAGTCACAGTCACTTGATAATCTTCATTGAAAACTTGCTTTAAAGATTCATCCCATACAATAGCTACCACTGTATTGGCTATGCCGCAGTTCACTTCTACGTTGCTGACCGCCCCTTTTTCAATGCGAAACTCCTTTCTGCCTTCAAAAAAGCGCTTATCAAATGAAGCAGCCACCGAATCACCAGCAGTCACTCTGACAGAATAGTCTCCACTTGCCAACTGAATCTGTGAAGGCACCTGATCGATGCCCTGATATTTCTGTACCAATGTTTCTCCGCTATAAATACGGACCTTGCAGTCTTGCGACAAGACTGCCTCTGTTTCCTCCGACAAACTTCTGGAAACCACATTCACCTTATCCGAAACACCGATAGATAAATTCAATGTTCCATCTGCTTCAGACAAATCGCTGCCTTCTTTGCAAGAAAAAAGACTTACAAAAAGCAAGCACAATTGTATTATGACAAATTTTCTACACATTGCTATTTATTTTTTCGGAATATTTATCACCAATGATTTCGACAGTTGATTTCCTTGGTTATCTGTTACCGTAATTTGAAACGTATGCTCGCCTTCAAATTTTAATAACAATGAGGTAAAACTACTTATATCAAAATCCAACACGGTTTTATTCAACACATTCGCATCAAGAGGAAGACCTAATTCAGTTAACATATCTTTCGTATCATCCAACATTGTATCTGAGTGAGCCAAATCGAACTCGCCCAAAGCTGTACCAATGCCATTAAAGTCCTCATTATTCGATGAAATCTTCACTTTCAAATTTTGTATTCCTGATTGAGTCTCTATTCCAACAATTAAAGAAGTCTGTTCTGTTACAGTTTGTGGCAAATCAATATCAAAAGATTTATCTCCCAAAATTTTACCAGTGATAGATATAGCATTCTCACCCACTTCTCCACCTTCATTTCCGGTTGGGAAATCATTAATCCCGGGTTCCGTTCCTGGATATACATTCACCGTTTCATCCGAACCAATCATCGATGAATCCAAGGCTATCGAGATTTTCAGGGCACCGCCAGCCACCACACCAGTATTCTCAGAACTTTCAGTGCCATCACTTACCGGAACAAACTGATATTTAATCACATTATGTACCCCACTTTTCACATTGTCAATGTGCTCGCTGTAATCGATTGCTTCTCCATCAATCGTTCCTGTCAGATTTACCACCAGTGAAGCGGTTTCATCCTCTGGAGCAATCAAATAAGCTGCACGAGTCTCTGTTGCCGGAATCTGCAATGAATTTTCTCCTATTGAAAGCGTTGTCACTACATCTTCCGACATTTTACTTTTAAAGGCCTCATCATATTCTATTGTAAACATCACATTCGCCAGTTTACAAGATATTGCCGGTACATCTGTCACCTGATTTTCCTTTATCTCACACGTAGCAGTCCCTTCATAGTAAGGTACATCAAAACCATTTGTAGGTTCTGCAGCGGATTTCACTTCCACAGTATAAGTCCCTACTGCTAAAGATACAATTTCCGGCATCTCACTATAAGTCCACTGGCCTACCTGCTGGGAATACTGATCATATATGGTGACGATATAATTGCTCAAATCCACTCCAGACTCCGCACGTGACTCTAAGTATACCACATCAACATCCATATCAACTCCTATTTTCATAGAAGACAACTTCAATTCGCCCTTCGTATTCACAATATTGTCCATCGACTCTGTATGACAAGCACAGAAAATTAATGTACTTGCAATCAGCGTAAAATAGATTAAAAATATTTTTTTCATATATATCGGCTTTTTATTTTATTCATAAATTAATTCTACATCGTCTACTGTTAAGATACTTCCTATATGACGAGAATCCAAATTCCCAGAAAAATCTCCTGCATCTCCTTGAACCGCTTTAGTTTCAGGATTTTTACTATCAGTTGAAGAAAACACGATAGTAATTGATTTTGCTTTTTTTGCAACAGGGTAATCTATAGGAATATACCCCGATTTAAATTCATAATTAGAAGCATTTATTAATAAACTTCCAGACCCTATAACTTCCTGATTATCACCATAAACCTCAACATACGGAGTTGTAGTCTCATTATTATAAGAATAATATTTATACCAGAATTTTACACCTAAAGGACGCGAGGCAAAAGATTTACCATAATTGATAGGTTCACCATACGTACCTATATATAAAGTACCAGCTGTTTTATTCTTAGCAGTAGCTCCATCATTAACCCACAGATTGTCACTTCCCCAACCTACCGTGGCTATCTCCGCAGCATTTCCAGTATGTCCTTCCGTTTTTAACTCAGATTTCCCATCATAAGTTCTTAGATGATAGGAAGCCGTATTCTGCTCATCTGAAGTCGGTACAACTCCAGCAGCCGAACGATAATCCCAAACAGAACCTCCACCTGGATTAGGAGTCGTTTTATTATTACATGTATCCCACCAACGCAACGACACATCTTGATTCTCTTTCCAAAAATAGTAATTATAAATCGTATTTTTAGCCCAAAATATATTTTGGGAATATAAAGCCTCAGAATACCAATCTTCAAACCCACGGTTACCCACTTGCGCTTTTGCCTCAGTTAAGATTTGTAAGTCTTCAGAATAAGCAGAAGGTTCTCCATTCCGTTTATATGCAGCTCTCAAAGTATATTCTACTCCGCTTTCTTCCGTAGCCCCATCTCCCATACCAGTCAATAAAAACAATCCGGTATTTTCATCATAAGATTGGTTAGGCCATGCTTTCCACTTCTCTCCTTCCTTATATTGAATTTCTACAGTAGAAGATGATATTGTTCGTAAAGTTCGTGCTTTAGCAGAAGCTACCACTTGCACATACGCTTTCGTAGCCCATACATCCGCATCTCCATTCTTCAATGACAAGGTTATTTCAGGATCTTCTATTTTAAAGGTCTTTTCTATGACTTTCGTACCGTATTCCGCTTTCAACTTGACATCATGCTCCGTATCCGTCAAAGATTCCGGATAGGTCAATGTCACTGTATGCTTCGTTCCTTCAGTCACCACTTGCACATTGCCTGCATCAAACAGCTGATACATTCCTGTGCCAGAAATATCATGATAGAACTTCACTTTAGACGCATCTCCCTCCAAGGTCATCGTAAAAGAGACAGAAGTACTTGCATAAGGAACAGACTCCGGTAAATCAATGGCAAAGCCGTTATTGCGTGTCACCACAATCAATGAAAGTTCCTCAGAAACCTTTGTCAATTTATCTGTCGCACTCAGTGTAAATGTATGCGTTTCATTATTTTCAGAAGTACAACTCAAATTAGGCACCAACTGCTGGAAATCAATTGAAGCAATTTTATCAGGATTGTGTTGCAACCCTTTGGTTACTAATCCCAATTTGGTCATTAATTGAGATTGTTCCGACGTCAGGTTCATCAAGTCCACGCTTTCCGGCCAGCCAAGCTCCTGCAAAGAAGCCGACTTCGTAATCAATTCACATTTAGCCAACCCTGCAGGGGCATTCAAATATGCCTCTAATTTTTCAGCTAAATCGGCTCCTTCCAGTACCTCCAACTGATTATCTGAAGTAAAGCCATGCGAAGTAAATACCGGAGGATCCGCACTCAATGCCTCATCTGAAATATTAACCTCCACATTCTGGGCTGAAGATGGATTATCATTAAATATAATCTTCAAAGAAGCAGTAGAAACATCCACATCCATGGTCAAACGATATTCATGCTTTGCCTCTGCCGTAAAGTTTTTAGGGTTCAAGGTTACCTTCTGAGAAATTCCCTGACGGGTCACCTCCAGATACACCCCTAAATCACCTGGTACAAAATAAGCACCCCGTGATTCGTCGGACTCATAAACCACTTTATTTCCTCGTGAAGAACTGATGTACGCACTGTAAGAAGAGAAATAAGACTTGAATTCATCCGTATAAGTTATCGACACTTTTGCCTTATTGATTGTACAAGTCACCGAAGCCTCTGCGGTTTCCTCCTTGCGTACCTCCACATTTGTACTTCCTTGATAACTAATGGCATCGAAACCCTCCGCCTCCGCATCTCCATACGATGCAGTCACTGTATAGGTTCCCACCGAAATGGATACCGGATGGAATTCACTGAAACTGTCCCATGAACCTACGACTCCTTTATCCGCCGACTCTATCGTCAGACCAAAGTCATTCACATCAGGAACAGTTCCTTCTTCCACCGACCGCGAAACTTCATCAGACAAAGTCGGGTCTGCACTAACTCTCACATCTATTCGTCCTTCCAATGAATTTCGAGGCTCATCTTTTGCACATGATGCCAGCCCCAAAAAGCACAAGGACAACACTCCGTAATAAATTTTCTTCATTTTACCTTTAAGAAACTGGATTTTTTCCGTGTGCAAAGTAACACCAATTCCCAAATTCTCACAAGGTCTTTTTTTTTTATTTTTGGCTGATTTTTAAAACAGCATCAAAGAAATAACAGTAATATGCCTGATAACTATGGAATAACCTATATATAATAAACAAAGAGTTAGTCTATTTTTTAGATACGCAATCAATCAACCACAAAGATTTATCGCCTGCACACACCTGCTTCAATCCATTTTTTCGCTATCTTTGCGGAAAACAGAATACCATGGAAAAGGAATTGCCCAAAATAGACCTGCCGGAAGAATGGCTCATCGGCACTGGCATCAGTAAGGAATTGCTGGGACTCTACACCAATTATCCGGTACGACTGAAATGTGAAATCTTCGTGCTTTGCATGTCTGGTGAAGTAGAAGCTTCAGTCAATTTAAATAAGATAAAGGTGGAAGCTCACGACTTTATCACCCTCACTCCTGGAAGCATCTTTCAGATAAACAGCATCAAGGGCGATTTGAATATCTACTTCGGCGGATTCTCGTCCGAATATATGGAACACAACATCCAGTCGCATTCCTTTCTCGACACCATGTACCTCACGCTTGGACGCCCCGTCATCCGCTTGAAACCGGAAGGAGCCAAAATGATGGAGGAATACATGCAGCTGCTCATCAAGATGTATGAATTCCTGCCCGAGAAAATCAGACCGGAAATTGCCATCAATCTGTATGCTGATATACATAAAGGAATCTCGATACTCTACCGGAACAAGACTGACGAAGTACATACCCTGTCGAAAAGTGAGCTGATTTGCCGCAACTTTGCCCAGTTGGTCATGCAGCACTATAACCAGACACGAAACGTGTCCTGGTATGCCGAGAAGCTGCAGATTACTCATGCCCACCTCTGCACCACAGTAAAACAGATTACGGGGAAAACCTGCGTGGACATCATCTCGTCAATGGTCATCATGGATGCCAAGTCACAGCTGAAGTCATCGCAGCTTTCCATTCAGAATATTTCCGACTCACTGAACTTTGCCAACGTGTCATTCTTCGGAAAATATTTCAAGCGATACGTGGGAATGAGTCCGCTGGAATACCGGAACAACGGATAAAAAAGGAAGAAATACGAAGACTTTCGACGACATTTGAAGCCTTTTGACGACCGAAAAAAGACGCACTTGCGTTTGAAGTAAAACGCCTAAGCGTTTTGATCAAAACGCACTTGCGTTTCAAGTAAAACGTACTTACGTTTTAAACCAAACGCACTTGCGTTTTTTTACCTCCTGAAAACAAGCATACCACACACAATAAAAACCTTGAAAAACATGAGAAAAGAAATTCTGTTGCTGGCCGCATTGGCCTCCTGCATGTCTTCCTTCGCGCAGCATTTTGAAAAGACTGCCCAGGGAGGAAAATTCCAGACTGCACAACCTGTATTGAACGGAGAGGTGATTTTTTACTCTCCTTCCATCGTGCGCATCGTGAAATATCCTTCGGCTGAGATGCCCGAGAAAAAAAGTTTTCCGGTCATCAAGACTCCGGAGAAAGTGGAAATTGCGTACGCCCAGAACGGAAACACGGTATGCATGACCGCCGGAAAGATGAAAGTGACCTTGGATATGGCCACCGGAAAAGTGACTTACACCGATGAAAAAGGAAAGACGCTGTTGAAAGAAAAGACAGAAGGTACCAACTTCATCCCACAGAAGGATGTCAACTGCGAAGCATACACCGTAAGCCAGGCGTTCAGTCTTTCCCCCGATGAAGCCATCTACGGACTGGGACAACGCCAGAGCGGAGCCATGAACCATCGCAACCAGCAGATTCACCTGTCCAACGGCAACACTAATATCTGTATCCCTTATTTCACTTCCGAAAAAGGCTATGGCGTGTACTGGGACAATCCGGGCATCTCCAATTTCAGCGACACCCCCTACGAAACCTCGTTTTCTTCACAGGTGGCCCTTTGCTCCGACTATTATTTCCTCTATAAAGACGGCACCCAGGACGGCGTGATTGCCTGCATCCGCGACCTGACGGGAAAAGCTACCATGTTCCCGCTCTGGACCATGGGCTACTGGCAGTGCCGTGAACGGTACAAGAGTCCCGATGAACTGTGCGGCGTGCTCGACAAGTACCGCAAGCTGGAGATTCCCCTCGACGGTATCGTACAGGACTGGCAGTATTGGGGATGCGATTCCAACTGGAACGCCATGAAGTTCATGAACCCGCGCTACATCAACAAGATGGACGACCCGGCAGCCCTGCGCTACCTGCCGAACGACGAAGACAAAAATGCCCGCTATCCGAAACCTCGCTTCAAAAGCCCGGAAGAAATGGTGGAATACGTACATAAGAACAATGCGCACCTGATGATTTCCGTATGGGCCAGCTTCGGACCATGGACCGACCAGTTCAAGGAACTGGACAAGATGGGAGCCTTGCTGAAATTTGAAACATGGCCTCCGAAATCGGGTGCACATCCTTACGACCCGTTCAACAAAGATGCCCGCGACCTGTACTGGCGTTACCTCAGCCACCTGCATAAAATGAACATCGATGCCTGGTGGACCGACTCAACAGAACCCGACCATCTGAACCCGAAAGAAAGCGACTTCGACCTGATGACAGCCGATGGTTCTTTCCGCTCCGTACACAATGCGTTCCCGCTGGACCACAACCGGGGTATCTATGAACACCAGCGTGCCGTATCAGACGATAAACGTGTGTTCCAGATGACCCGTTCCGGTTACCTGGGTCAGCAGCACTACGGTGCCCTGAGCTGGAGCGGCGACGTGGTATCAAGCTGGGATGTACTCCGTCAGCAGATTCCGGCCGGATTGAACTACACACTTTGCGGTATCCCGTTCTGGAACACGGACTTAGGAGGTTTCTTCGGATGGGAATACAATAACGACTGCACTAACGTAGCTTATCAGGAACTGCATGTACGCTGGTTCCAGTGGGGCTGCTTCATGCCATTGATGCGTAACCACTGCTCATCACCGATGATGAATGAAATTGACCTCTTCGGTAAAGAAGGTGACTGGGCTTATGATGCACAGAAACGTATGATTGAACTTCGCTACCGTCTCTTACCTTATATATACAGCTTAGACGGAGCAGTAGTACAGGAAGACGGCACCATGATGCGTCCGCTGGTAATGGACTTTGCCAACGACCGTAAAGCCATCCTGCTGGACGATGAATACATGTTCGGTAAAAACATTCTGGTATGCCCGGTAACAGAACCGCTTTACACCAAGAAAATAGAAGGCAACAAGGGAGTTACTACCGTGCCCGACGTAGCGAAAGCTTCTGCTCCGGTAAAAGTCTACCTGCCTAAAGGTTCTCAATGGATTGATTTCTGGACTAACGAAACCGTAGCAGGCGGTCAGGAAATCCAGCGAGAATGTCCGGTTGACATCCTGCCACTTTACATCAAGGCGGGAAGCATCCTTCCGCTCGGTCCGAAAGTACAGTACGCTACTGAAAAGAAATGGGATAACCTGGACATCTGCGTTTACCCGGGAGCCAATGGCGAATTTGTACTCTACGAAGATGAATTTGATAACTACAATTACGAAAAGGGTATGTTCTCCACCATCAAATTCAGCTGGGACGATGCCTCACGCACACTGACCATCAGTGATCGCAATGGTGAATTCCCGAAGATGCTGAAACGCCGCAACTTCCGCATCACGCTGATGCAGCCTGGCAAGCAATCTGCTGAAACCGTCATGGTTAAAGCTGACAAGAAAGTAGTTTATTCAGGTAAGAAGCTGGTAGTGAAACTATAAGCAAAACCATCAGCCAATAGTCCCTAAAAACAAACGCCCTTATCTCCAGTGCGCAACTGAAAATAAGGGCGTTTCATTTAGTGCCTTTATTCTTGATAAGAATTATTCCTGCTTTTTCATCCAGACCACAGAAGTACAAAGCTGTGCAATCGTTTCCCGATGGCTGATCAGAAGAAGTGTTTTACCGTGCAACTGGTCCGACAGACGCGCCAGAAGCAGCTTTTCCGTCTCGCTATCCAATGAAGAAGTCGGCTCATCCAACAGCAAGATACTTCCCGGACGTAGCAAGCCCCGTGCAATGGCAATACGCTGCGCCTGCCCTTCACTAAGCCCCGAGCCACGCTCTCCGCATAACGTATCCATCCCTTCCGGCAAATCAAATACAAAATCTGCCACAGCCAGATAAAGTGCCTCTTTCAGCTCCTCCTCCGTGGCATGAGGATTTCCCATCCGCAAATTATCCCGGATGGTACCGCTTACCAGCGTATTCCCCTGAGGCACGTAGGAAAGATTGCAACGTGTAAGCGGTGAAGCTACCACCTCCTGCTGCCCGTTATAAAATACAATATCTCCTCTATCAGGGCGCAACAAAGCCAGAATCAACCTGATTAGCGTACTTTTCCCGACTCCTGTTTCTCCCACAATAGCCGTCAGACTACCCGGCTTGAAATCATACGTAAAATCAGACAGCACAGCCTTGCTCCCCTCCGGATAAGTATAGCTCACTCCGTGCATACGGATACCCAGGTTTCCCTCCAGACGAACTGACTCTCCCCGTTCCTCCAAAGGCAAGTCAGTCAGTTCTATCAAACGTTCCGCCGAAGTAAGTACCCGGATAGCAGCCGGAATCTGCCGGCTCAAGTCCACCATCGGACGCTGTATCTGCGATACCAGCTGCAAGAATGCCGCCATCATTCCGAATGTTACCGTCCCCTCACGCAAACCGAATACGCCCCATAAAAAGGCAACAGCATAGCCAGTCATAAAACCGACCTGCACCATCGAGCGGGAAAACACCGAAAAATCAGTACGCTGCTTTACCTTATCCTGCAGTACAGACTGCACCGCATCCAGCTTATGCACAGACTGGCTGGTATATTCCAAGGTACGAAGCAGGATACGATGCTGCAAATTCTCCTGCAAATGACTTTGAATCTCACTGTCCGTCGTACGTATCTCGCGCGACAGACGGCGCATTTTTCGTATATATCCTTTACTGAACAACAATGCGACAGGCATGATAAAAACCAGCACAATGGTCAGACGCATATCCAGATAAGAAAGGAAATACAAAGCTCCCAGCAACTGGAAACACGTGATAAATACCACAGGCAGCATCCGGCACAATGCATCGGTTATGGTCTGCACATCCTCCTCCAGACGATTCAACATATCTCCGGTATGCAGCTGCTCCCTTCCGGACCAGCAGCTCTCCATCAAATGCACAAAAAGCTTGCGGTGCAATTCATTCCGTAACGCAATCTCCATGCGACTGGTCAGACAGCTACGGGCAGCAGACAATACCAGCTGCAGTACCAGACAACCCACCATCCATCCGATATATATGGCAAGATTATCTCCCGACACACCTGTGGCAATATCTATCAAATGCTTGCAGACAAACACAAAAAATAAAGAAGCCCCCACCTGCAACATCCCGGTCAAAGCATACACCATTATCGGTATCCGGAAGCCACAGGAAATATTCCAAAGCCACTTTATACACTTTCCTATCCTCATACAGACAAAAATACTATCTTTTTTTCATTCTCCTGTCCCTTCGCATCCACCATCTGCACACAAATAACAGGTAACGGCGTACAGGAAGCAGCTTACGCCAAAGTGCCGCCATAAACAGTTGCGAAGAAGAAGTGATGTCTATCACACGGCCGTCGCGTATAATCTTCACCACTACCCCTGCCACGTCTTCCCTGCGGCAGCATTCCGTGGCATGGAGGTTTCCGTCCCCCATCAACATGATATGTTCTCCCTTTATTCTATACACCCGATGCAACACATAACGATTGCCCGGCAAACAAGCCAGCACCACACTTCCCACGGCGAACGCTTCCGCCTTTTGCAGCACCACAGTATCACGCTCCTCCATAATAAACGGTAACATACTGTTTCCTTTTGCCCGCAGCGTTACCGAATTCCCGCTCTGAAGCATCTGGCTTACTTCTAAAAAAAAAGCCTCATTGTTAAGCAGTAATTTATCAGCCCCCATTCTATAGCAATCAACACAAAAAAATCCCCTTTCCAGGCTCTACCACACCGGAAAGGGGATACATAAAAATTAGTTAGCGCGTGTAATTACGGCACGGCTCAGACGAGGATCGTCATAGAACATATTGTCTACACCACCCTTATAGTCTATCTTGAGCTGTGATTCAGATACACCGTATTCATTTACCAGACAGTCATAAACTGCTTCCGCACGTTTCTTGCTCAGACGTTCATTCGTCTTCTTGCTACCTGTTCCGGCATCTGCGTAACCTGTAATGGTGTACACTGCATTCGGATCAGAAGCCTTGATAGCCTCAGCCAACAGACCCAGGTTCGCACGAGCTTCCTTCGACAGGTCAGCTCTTCCGATGCGGAAGATTACCAGATTAGAAGCAGCTGTCTTCTTCACTTCCTGTTTCGGATTACGGTTGCTTTCGTCGATGGCATTCCGCAAGCGTGCGTTTTCATCGTTTGCACGGTTCAACTGGTCACGCAAAGCATTGATTTCGCCTACATTAGTACGAACCACAGTCTTGCTCTTGTCCCATCCGCGACGTTTGAACTTGTAAGTCAAACCGACAGAGGCACTCAGCAGACCGTCAAACTTAGCTCCACCAATTTCTCCGTCAATGGCATCGTCCACCATGGAAGCACGTAAATCGATGAAAGCATCGAACGCGTCACACAAACGGAAGGAGTTCAACCAACCTGCACTCATCGTTACATCACCAGCGGTAGGAGCTTCCCATGTGCGCATGTAGCCCACACCACCATAGAAACTGCTGTTCCAGATACGGTTTTCCTTGTAACCGCAGAACAGGTTAGACAGATTGAACAATACATCGGCACGCAAGTTGTAATATTTGAACTTCGAATAATTCATACCGCTTCCCCAGCCAGGCACTTGTTCGCCAGTAGAGTGAGCTTCTCCCCAGCGGGTAGCCCCTTTCAGAGAAAGGCCGTTGTACATCAACCGAACTCCTATTCCTGGAGTAAACCATTTACCTACAGCAATGTCGAGTGCCGGCGAGATACGTTTGCCAAAACCTATCTGCTTGTCGTGGTCACCAAACATCACCTGCGGTCCGGCCCCCACACTGAGGAACCAGTTATCCCAGAAGTGATTGGTTTCCACTTTGTACTTGTCATTACTGTACTCCACGGTTTCTGTAAAATCACCGTTTTGTATGGTCTGCTCCGACTGAGCCAAAGCAGGACCTGCAGCCGCCAAAGCCAAGACTGCAAAGATTGTTTTTTTCATCATATTATTATTTTGGGGTTGATTGTTAAATTTATTTTTCCCTTACACAACGAACAGCACATGCATCACGACGGCTGGAACTAAAATCACAAACACTGACTTTATTTTCCGCCCCCCATGGGGTCGAACCGTTTACTTCCGTATAAGAACCTATCGACATATAAGCAGAATATGCATCGGTAGTACCACCTATATTGTATGGAGAAGCCGACCAGTATCTTGACATTCCACCTCTCATCAATACTGACCCTTGACCAGCAGACCACATCGTACCTGTCGATCCGTATCGGCTACCAGTTTGCGGATAGTATGCACCTTCTGTATCCGATTCATTTCTCTTGAAATAAAAACCATTGTCATACTTGACATAGTTGATATAGTCGAGTCTGCTTGTTGTACCAGAAATTCCAGATGTATTGCCATCGCTTCTCTTCACAAACCCTGTCCATGTATACTTGTTTGCTACACGATACCCTACAGGAGAAGGATCATAAATAGTCTTCACATCAGTCCATCCGGCACAGGCAACAGGATCTTCCAAATAATCCGGCCATGCAGGTTTGGTTAAATTAACATCTCCCCAAAGGTAATTGTTGGTTTCAGCCATCCAATTACCATGGAAGTTATCGATATATTTCTGTAATTCGGCCGGGTGCTTCACACTTTCTGCTATTGTACCGGTCTGCGAAACATATACGGGGAAAGATGTTTCAATTTCCTCTGCTACTCCGTTCACATAATATGTTGAAGTATTTGGAAACGGATCTTTTCGTCCCCATTGATACAGAGTAACATAAAGAGATGTTGGAGAATGAGCTCCCAAAGTACGATCCATTACAGTAAATTGGTCACCAATTTTGTTAGTATATATCTCATCGGCAGGCATTTCATCGCCTACGCCCCAGATATGCCAGCTCCAGAGGATATCACCAGTCTGGTTATCGCCACTATATACTGCAATCACCGCATTACCGACATTCTTGTTCGCTGTGTAATAACAACGTCCGTCATTGCCAAGTCTGACAGAAGAAGCATCAATGAAACCATCCACATCCTGCCACAGCAGCTTGGCTGATTTAGGACTGATATATGCCGATTCAGTATGGAATCCGGCTCCCGGAATAATACCTTTCTGACCATTTCCAATGACAGTAGCCAAGAAAGAATGTTCACCAGCAGAATTTATCATATAGCAGTTGGCAGTCTCTTCCTGAGCAGGTGCATCATCTATCACAGCTTGATTGTTTTCCAGCACAGTGGCATTCAACGGCATTACGTAATACTTGCCTGCCTCGAAGTCGCAAAGTGCATCTGTTGTGAAAGACACCTCATGCTTGTCGGTCAGGAAAGTGCAATGCCATGTAGTCCCCTTCTGTGCACCCGGTGCAGCGACAGCATACGCAATCACAGTTTCCGAGAGTGAAGGTTGTTTTGAGAAAGTCAGATTCAGAGAAGTGCTCTGTGCGTCGGCCACACCTGCAAGACCTTTATCAAGATTGGTAAGGTCGTATGTGTAGCTTCCAGTCACAGGAGCCCCAGTCTCCAGTGTCACACGCTGAAGCTTCTCGTCCACAGACAAGCCATCTACATTTGTGAGACTAAACTCGAAACGTACCAGCGAAACCATCTGACGCATTTTCAACTGATAGTTTCCGCTACCCAAATTGGCAATAGCATCTGTGGCTTTCACATCATAAGCTGCAATAGAGTTTTCATCGGCATAAATCTGCTCTGTGGGGATTGAAACAGGAACAGCCTGCAGATTCGATACATTATCGCTGAACGGATAGTAAGCATATTTGGGTGTATCACCCGCGGTCACACTACCTGAAAATGTGGTCTGAGCAGCAGGCAAAGAGTGATTGCCTGTAAACGCAGCATTCACTGTGTTGTCACCAAACACACCCACTCGGTCACCGACCGACCATTCCATAAACAAAGCCCCGTTTTCGGCCATACCTCCCACTTGTGTGCGGGTAGAGTGTAATGACGAAAAGCCGTCAAGTGTTCCGGTTATACTAATTTTCTCCTGCATGGAAGAAGAAGGTTCCTCCAACTCTGTACAGGCTGCCATCAAACCGGTAAAAACGAGCAAACAGCCTATCAATCCGTTCTTAATTTGTTTCATTGATTTGTTAGTTATATAAAAAAGAGTAAAGGAGGCTGTCCCGGATTTTATTTCCAGAACAGCTTCCTTGTTGAGTTTCATCATTCTATCACGTTGCCGCCTGAAGTATAGGAAGCATCAGAATCTGACAGTCCCTGAACATCGTCGATTGTGATAAGCGGGAATCGGTAGTTGTTATTGATAATAACTGACGGCAGATAAGAGCCACCACCATCTTCATACACTCTATCCAAAATCACAATATTCATCGGACCATAGATATTACTAGTACCATATTTCAAAATTTCATTATAGAACCAATTATTGATATCATGTGCAAAAGCATCAATATTACCGGCTACACCACCATTACCATAAGGATAGTTTATATTATCCCAATCTTGATTTCTATAAGAATCTGTACGGCCTCCAATAAAAGGCTTAAAACTCAATTCAACTTTTTCATCGACATAATATCCATCGAGACAATTAATGTAAAATGTTGAGCCTTGTTGATTATTGTTATCATCTATAGCTAATTCAAAAGTGCTCCATATATCTGTTTGCTTCTCAGACAAAGATTCTTTCCAATATACAAATTGAGTATGATCAATATAATAATCATAATAAGGTGGATACCAATTTCCATTACCTTCTCTACCCCAAGCTTCATATAATTTAAAATTCTTTGTTTCTTTCACAACACGTGCCCAATCCTGAATATATGCAGTTCCAGTAGAACCACCTTTACGTGTTGTATTATGAATATAATCCACAGCTCCTTTAATTGGCATTTTTGACGGATCAAAATTGGAATTTAGATTGCCATAACGATCTGTTGTATTATCTGTAATCATGAAATTCTCCATTGAATTTCCAAAGTTATCATTTGTGCCCCAGTTATCAACCGGATAACCACGTCTCGCCCAGTTATCTTTCAAAGAGCCCCACTGGTCTATAAATACGCCCTGTCCTGGGGGTGGAAGTTTAAGTCCACCGTCTTCTTCACTGGTGATACGGGCAATAAACATCAACGAACCTCTAGCATCACCCACAGTGAGTTCTCTTCCGTAAGTAACATATTTATAACCTGAATGATCAGCAAAGAACTGGTTCAAGTCTTCGGCAAAATCTGTAACACGCCAATCACGTCCGGCATTAGATTCAAATGCAGGCATAATCATGGCGAACTCTCCAGTATTCTTAACCTGCTCCCAAATCATATCAACAGCTTGTCCGAATGTAATGCCAAGATTCTCACGATTACACTGCAACTGAACACCATCAAGGCTGTTTCCACTCTCATTATTAGGACATCTCAACTCGAAGCAACGGATTCCGGCATTCCACTGCTGTTCGAATGGAGCAGTCTGTGCTTTATAATATTCAGCATCAGTACCACTATAATTAGAAGAGAACGAATTGGCTGTTCCAGGGATAGACAACTGTGAAATGAGTACCTTGTCGTTCATACCTGTAATCCAAGTGTTCACTTCACCAGAGCTAATTGCCGGAGCTTTGACTTTCACACAAGTTTTCTGAGACGGATGAAGTGTCACGCCAGTAAGAGCCATCGTCTTGCTTGCCGTATTGAATCCTGCAATTCTGACACTAATGTTATCCAAATCAGTATGAGGCAAAAGGAACACATTAAATGTAATAGACTCTCCTGAGGCAAGCTCCAAAGGCTTTTGTGTTCCGCCATCATCATAATACCCACTTATGGTTATCATATTTCTAACGGTTGCAGACGATTCATAAATACAATTCAAATTACTGTTATCAATGTTTGTAGTGTTAGCCGCCGTCAAATCACAAGAAAAATATCCAGCAATGTTTTCATCATTGTTCGCAAAAACGTTGATTGAAGCAATTGGAGCCTCTGTAGGACCTTCAATAGTCAGCTCCAAAGTTGTAGTCAGCGGAACGAAATGTAAAGACACCCCATTATCTTGGGCATCTGTTGCAGGTATGGAATAACCTTTCTGAACTGCAGCCATATACAGATAATCCATATTCGGGGTTGCTGTCCAACCTGTTGTGCCACCTTTTGTTATAGTGTGTTGCTGATTTACAGGCACATAACCTTTCAACACACCATTATCAAACGAAACAACCTTTTTTACAGCTTCATTACTCATACTCTCTTTAGAAGGATAAATAGCATAGAAGTCCTGTGTAGAAGCCGTTCTGTCCCACTGTAACCCATCACCTAATGCTAACAAATAAGCTTGATTTTCATTAACCTTAGTTATTCCATATTCTACCTTTGTCAAAGTTGGAGATGCGGGAGAATATATATCCACCTTATCTGTTTTAAGCCATTTTATTTTCTGGCTTATTTTCTTTCCGGTACCATCTGTCACATATTCTCCATATTCAGTTCTACTTTGAGAACCACCTGAATAACTTGCGTTTGCTCCAAATACTATACCATTACCTTTAGGTATATTATTATCATTTTGTGTAAATTTATCATCTGCACATCCACTCATCGCAACAGCAATCAGTGCTCCCAATGAAAACAGATTCAAATATAATTTTATTTTCATAATTACTCCTTTCTTTTCTACTGCCATTCATTACCTGTAAAATCCCAATCTTCAGAAATGGTCTGATTTCCTGCAGTCACTTCACTGTCTGAATCCTCTTTATCCACCACCGAGGCCTTCATAAACCCTTGCTCCAGCTCTACCTCCAGACAGGTAGTTTGCGGAGCTTCATACTCTTTTTGTTTTTGATTCTTCATAAAATCCTCACTTTCTTTTTAGATTTAAAAAATTAACTTTGGTCTCCCTAAATAAGACCCTTACTAAACTCTCATTTTGTTTTTTCATACGCATTTATTTTAAAAAAACGTTTTCTTTTTCTTAGTTCCATAACCATAACCGTAACCATACCCGTAACTATAACCATAGCCATGACGCTCTGGATTGGCCCCGTTCAGAACCAGTGCCATGTTCTTCAGTTTCTTTTCCTGATAAAGTTTCTCGATATCCGGTAACTGACGACGGTCGAGCTTGCCTGCACGTACCACAAAAATGGTCAGGTCGGCTATACGGTTCGCAATCGTAGCATCGGCAATCAAACCCACCGGCACATTGTCGGCAATGATGTAATCATAACGGGTACGCAGTTCATTCATCAATTCATCCAAACGATTGTCCATTAACAATTCAGCCGGATTGGGTGCCAGAATTCCTGCCGGAATCAGGTCAAACCCTTCCTGATGCTGTATGATATCATCCACCTTCACCGTATTGTCCGACAGATAATTGGTAACACCTACATGATAATGCCCGAAATGACGGCTTAATGTACCCTTACGAATATCCAAATCGACCATGACTACCCGTTTTTTCATATAAGCCAGACTCATAGACAAGTTGCGTGCAATAAAGGTCTTTCCGGCTCCGATATTGAACGAAGTAAAGGTAATTACCTGCGCAGGCTTATCTTTTTTGGAAAGGAAAGCCATGTTAGTACGTAAAATACGGAAGGCTTCCGACACAATGTCATCCCCCTGCTCTTTCACTGCCATTACCTTCTTCCGGTGGTCTTTCATGGCCTCTTTATCCAATGGAATTTCTCCTAAATAAGGCACGGAAGTAACTCCTTCTATATCCTTCCGTCCGTGAACCCGTGTATCCATAAAGAGAATAGCCAGACAAACCGCTCCCGGCAAAGCGATTCCCACCAGCAATCCCAACAACAGGATACGGTTGCGGTTGGGAGAAATCGGAGCATTGCTTCCTTCTGCTCCGTCTATCACGCGGGCATTGTTATCGGCCATGGCCTGTGAAAGGGCATTCTCCTCACGTTTGTTCAGCAGGAACAGATAAAGGGCTTCCTTGATTTTCTGCTGACGTTCGATAGACAGCATCTGCCGTTCTTTTGTCGGAATAGCCGTCACACGGTCCTGGGCACGCATTTCACGGTTCTGTGCGTCATTGCGTTTCACATTCAGGCTGACAATCATATTGTCCACAGCACGAATAATACTTTGCTTCATGGCACGAAGCGAATTGTTGAGCTCCTGCACCACAGGGTTGTTCACACTACTGTCATCAATCAAGTGGTCACGCTTCAATTTTGCCGCATTGTAAAGACTAATCTGATTTTCAATGTTCATATCGCTGATTCCCGTGTTAGAAGGTATCAGGTCGGTTTCCTTACTAGGGTCTGTCAGGTAGTCCTTAATAAAATTAGCCAGACGAAGCTGAGTTTCCAGTTCCATGGCATCGGCATTGTATTTCTGCGATTCAGTCATATACATACCTGCCGAGGACGCAATGTCCACAATCTGATTCCGCTGCTTGAACGATTCCAGATTGGATTCTACATTTCCCAACTCACGTTCAATGATGATAAGACGCTCATTGATAAAGTTAGCGGTATTCACTGCCACCTGATTCTTTTCTTTGATAGCTTCCTCATTATACACTGTAATCAATGTATTCAGCACATCTTCCGCACGGGCTGGTGAACTGTCTTTCAAAGCCAGAGTAAGGATGGAAGCTTCCTCTTCTTCCTGCTGAATGCCCAAAGCATTCTTATAATAATTCACCATCGATTCTACCGGAAGTTTCTGTACTCGTATAGGCGTATTCAGCCAGGAATCGCGCAAGTAATTGGTTGCAGTTACCACCACATTCATCCCTTCGATGATTGCCACCGTATCATTCAACGCCACCTCATACGACGGTTTCGCCTCAATTCCCGAGAAATCAGAGAGAGTTACCGTCTTTGCATCTTTCAGGGTCATCGTAAAAGAGAAGCTTTGTTCGGGCAATGCATCCGGAAGGCTGACCAATACGGGCGATTCATTGTACAACTCATTGCTGCGCAAACCGTCCTTTATCTGATAGCTCACATCGGCATGTACACGCTGCACCACCTCGCGCATCAGCTTCTTGGAACGGAACTGCAATATTTCATTGGCCACATTCACCTTGTTAATAAAATTATCGAAGCGGTCCAGACCGGAAGTACTGGCTTTGTTCGACGGATCTTTGATAATGACCGTAGCCGAACGAAAGTACACCAGCGGAGCACGGGCATAATTATACCACGCAATCCCACCGCAAATCAAAATGGAAAGTAAGAACCACTTCCATTGAGAAGCCAAATACATGAATAAATCCACTATATTCAGCCCTTGGTCATTCTTATTAGAAGAATTGTTCGTCTGCATATCGTTTTGTAACTATTAATTAGAATCATCCTTACTTAATTGCCCACAAGATTGAGCATACGGCCGTTACGACAGACAACAAAGTTGTAGCAACCTGCCATCCCCGGTCTTCCACATCCTTTTTCTTGTACTTAGGCTCTACATATACAATGTCATTCTGCTGAAGGTAGAAACAGGGAGAATCAAATATGTCCTTGGTACGCAGGTCGTGCATAAAAATCTGACGTTCGCCCTCTATTTCACGAATTACAGCTACCCGATCTACTTTGGCCTTGGAAGTCAAATCTCCCGCCTTGGCTATGGCTTCCAGCAATGTCACGCGATCCCCGTCTACGGTATAGGTTCCATTACTTCCCACAGCTCCCAGCACCGTATATTTAAAATTTAAGAACTCAATGGAAACCAGCGGGTCTTTCATATATTCTCCCTCTTCAATTTTCTGCTTGATTAAGTCGCGCACTTCGCTTACTTTCATTCCTTCAATGTGCAACTTACCCAAAATAGGGAAATCAATGTCACCGTTTACATCCACACGATAACCTTTCTCGTTCACTTTGCTCGAAGCATCTGCAGTTACGCTTCCATCCGTTCCTACACGGAATGTACCATCGTAAATATTGAACGGAATGGCCAGCTCCGGATTTTTGCAGCTGACAGTAATGCTCAGACGGTCATCCCGATGCACCACTGCCTCATGCTTGGTTTCAATGGGATATTTCAGTCCCATTTCCATATCCTGCAAATACACGAAATTCTTGCGCGACGCACAGGAAGTCAACAGCAACACGGCAAGCAAGCTTGCCCATAAATAGACTGGTTTTTTCATACGTTTAGGTATAGTTAAGTTATTAGTAATTTATTTCTATTTGTCTGTTCGAAGTAACATGTTCCGGCATAACAGGGCTGCCTCCTCATCGGGTCTGCATTCCAATACTCCCACAGGAACTTGTTCTACCATCCGAATCAACGTGTCATAAAGGCAAGCACGTAATTCCGCATCCTGATGAATGACACAGCATCCCGGAAAAAGTGCAATAAAAGCTTCGATCTCTTGCTGGCGAACAAAACGGTTTGCCGGAGCCTGTTTCAAACGCACCATTCCACCTACCGGATAGGAAAGCGACTTATAACAAGGGGTCTTGCCACTCCAAGGAGTACCGTAGGCATACACTCTTCCATTCACAATACGTAAGGTCGGATTATCATCATTCAGCAATTCAGTTCCCGGGATATATTTCAACCACAACGCAGAATGTGTACTTTTGCCCGTTCCACTCTTCCCCATAAAAAGGAAAGCCTGGTTCTCACAAAAGACAGCCGAAGCATGAATGGATACAGCATCCCAGTAAAGAACTGCCTGCGAATAGGCAATACGAAGCAAGGAAGACAATGCATGCCCAGCCCGTTTATCTTCTTCGTGCAAATACACCCTGACAGTTGAAAACCGTCTGTCAGCCTGCATGACATGCAATGTTCCTCCCTGTTCTGCAGAAAGTGTGACACAATACCCTTCTGCCTCTTTATACAAACTAACGTAGCCCATATCACTGAGCGTATTCTCGATTAATTCACCCGAAGGCATCGCAGCCTTATTTTCCACCGAAGTACACATCGTACACTTCAGCAAAGCTTTTTCCTGCCCCTCCTTCTTACCATAGAAGGGGCGAAAAGAGGGTAATAAAGTATCAGCATCCCATCCATTTGGAAGACTGACACTCACCTCAAATCCTGCGATAGAAAACTGATGTTCTATTCTCATTTCAATTGTCCTTTCAACAAACTGGAAAATACCCAAAAACCTTCTTTGGGCGCATAACGAAATGCAAAACGAATATTACGCTGAAAAGCACATGCCGTCTGCCATTTGCCGGCCAAAAGCGATTGTGACTTCCGCTGATGTCCGGGAACATACAAGCCAAAATTTCCGCCCCTCCAGATAATATCAAGTAAAGGGGATGAATCTGAAGCAACCTCCTGATAAGGAAGATAAGCCACTGGAAGTCCAAGATGCTCCACCAGAAATGCATGTAGCAACTGCTGCCATCTGTCCATTCCCAATTGTAATGTAATCTTTTTCATTTCTTCAGATTCCACCTCATCATGCAACTTATAGCAACTGCGGGCCATATCGCACAACTGACGCAATCCGATTCCCCATCCCAAAGCATGCTTTAAAATATGTAGGCTCTGAAGCAGGAGATTCAATACAGGAGAAGGAATCCTTACATCCAGTCCTCCTTCCAATCTCATGTGATTATATCCATATTGCTGTTCCAGCTCTTTTGCATAACGTTGTAAAAAAGGATTATGCAAATCCAGCAAGCATGTATGATGCTCCACTTCTACTCCCTTCCATGCGTAGGTCACACTCTGATCGGCTTGTACCTTTCCCCGCAAGCCACACTGACGGATAAGAGAAAAAGCTTTTTCAAACATCTGCCGGCTATCGAAATAAAAATCAATATCCCCACATTCGCGTAACAAAGGGTTCTCATATAACGAGGCAATTCCTTGCCCCTTCTGTAATACAGGCTGAACTCCGCTTTCGGTAAACCATTGCACCAATAATTCCAGCGCCTTGTTCATCTGTATATTTTTACGCTCAATAGCATCTGTTTCTGCCATCCAGCGAACCAGCAGTTCTTCTGCTGGTAAAAAATGTTCAGGCAAATGCTGTATTCCCTGAAAAACAATTCCGGTAACAGTCTGCTGCCTTGACAAAAGGTACAAGTTCTTCCACTCCCCTGCAGACATTGGAAAACAAGACAAATCTTCTATCTTGCTCTCCCATACCCCTGCTCTCAACAACACAAGTAATGCTTTCTGTACCTTCTTCATATCTTTTTCACAGTAAAACCTTTCCTAACCAATCAATCCAAAAGCCTGCCAGTCTGCCAACTGTTTCTCCAAATCACGGCGGGCCACCTCTGCATCGACTTTATATTCCTGACACAAGCGTTCTGTCAGTTCATCCAAGGTGGTACACCCATCAGCTACACACTGCCATATCCATGCTGCCGTCTGATTCAAGCCATACACTTTACTCATATTTACATTACCTGCGCAGGCATCCACAATCATGTAGCGATTGCCAATCTTACGCAGTTGAATTCCTTTACGTATCTCTATCTTATTCATATCAAAGCTATTAGAATTTTTTACCCATAAAAATGGACATGGCCGTAAGCCATACGATTTTAATATCCATCCATAAAGAGCGGGTACGCATATATTCCAAATCCATTCTAAGACGTTCCAGCATTTTTTCCATCGTATCAGTGTAGCCGTTGTAAAGAGTCGCTTTAGAAAACAGTCCCGGACGCAAACGATACAATAACTCATAATCCGGATTGATGGCCTTAATCTTATCCACGAAATATTTCCGTTCCGGACGTGGGCCTACAAAACTCATTTCTCCTTTCAGCACATTCCATAGTTGCGGCAATTCATCCAGGTGATGCTCCCGAAGGAAACGTCCGATTCGGGTCAGTCTGCTGTCATTTTTCTGGCAAAGAGCCGGTTTTCCATCCGATTCCGAATCGACCGACATCGATCGAAACTTATACAAAATGAAAGGCTTTCCACCATACCCGATACGTTCCTGACTAAAAATCACTGGTCCCCCATCCTCATGCTTGATTAACCAGGAAATAAGTAAAAACACCGGCGAAAAAATAATCAAGGCTATCAAGCTTACAATTACATCAGCCACACGTTTCACTCTGCAAGCCGTAACCGACATCCCCGCACTCGGATAATAATAATGGTCATTTGCCACATAAGCCATCATGGCTTTGGACATGACATCTTCTTTGTTTACATTTTTCATAACTCCAAGTATATGGTTAAACATTTATCAATCATACATTCCTTCGTAAACATGTCACGATAACGTTTAGTCGCACCTTCCGAAAATTTCCGATATACCTCCTCATTTTCCGTTACCGCTTCAATTGCCCGGGCTAAATCTTGCGCATTCCCCGGTTCCGCATTCATCCCCGATACACCTTCTTCATTCACCCAGGACACTCCTGACTGAGGTATTCTGGTAGCTACCACAGGCTTTCCGCACGACATTGCTTCTATCTGCACAATACCAAACGCTTCTGTTTTCTGTACACTGCTCATGCAAAATACATCGCAGGCTCCGTAGTAGGCAGGCAGTTCCTCGTCACTGACTCTCCCTAATAGTTTCACCTTTTCCTGCAAATTCAAGGAAACAATTTCCTTCTGCAGCTCTTCCTTCAAAGCCCCGGATCCCCCAATCAGCACCACAAAATCATCTTTCAAATATTTGGCAGCCTCCACTAAAAAACGGTACCCTTTATAGGCTACCAGACGACCAAGTGAAAACACGATTTTCTTGCCCGGATACTCACTTCTGAGGGCCTTCACCGCTTCCGGTACAGGTTGCATCGGTTCTACTCCGATAGGCAGACAGACCGTCTTATGCTGCACGTGTTGTAAAAAAGGCGATTCTGCCAAATAGACGGGAGAAGTTCCCACAATCACATCAGCACGCTTCAACAGCCATTGCTGCAAAGGATAATACAGCTTCAGCAACATCTTTTGCTTTTGAATGTCACTGTGCCAATGAAGCACTACTTTTCCTTTATATCCAGAAAGGAACAAGGCCAAACAAGCCATAGGGTCAGGATGATGTACATGAATTATATCATACTTTCCACAAATTTTACGCAAAGTGAAAATCATGGAAGGCGAAATCATCGTTGCACAAGCTTTTACCCAAGTATGGGTGCAAATCAGCTGTGCATGCTCATTCAGCAAGATAATCCGTTCCTCCCCTTCCTCTGCTGCACACAGCATGTGACATCCGATTCCCCTTTCGGACAGTCCTTTCATTAAATCAAATGCAACTTTCTCAACTCCTCCACGTATGGGATAGAATTTTCCTAGTTGCAATACTTTCAGATTTTCCACATTCATAGACTTCAATTTATTCCCAGAAAATGCTACTACCTACACATTTATAGGCCAGCATCCACTTTCACCATTTCAGGGTATCCGAGTATGTTTTCGAGTTAATTTAGAATAATAGATATGCACCTTCAATCAGCACATCCCAATATTTAGCAGCCTCACTCTCGAAGCCTTCAGAAAGATTCATAGCAAATAATTTACACGATTAACCACGTTTCGTCAGTTCGTCGTACAAACGAATATAATCAGAATAACGATCTTCTTTTTTAAAATGCATCAATGCATATTCCCGACACCGGCTTTGATAATAAGACTTACCCCGCTGCCGTATCATTCGTGCTGCTTCCAGAAACTCCTTATAATTACCCTGCTCCACAATGAAGCCAGTCTCATCCGTCACAGCTTCTACACTTCCTCCTGTCCGGTAAGTAACTACCGGAGTACCGCAAGCTATCGCCTCCATATTGACCGTAGGATAATTATCCTGCCAAGTAGGGTTAATAAACGCGTCGGCTATGGAGTACAGTCCGGCCAACTGCTGTATATTTTCCGTCCGGGCTATACCAATAATATTTTCAGGCAGTCTCTTTCTTTCCTCCGGTTTAATACCTACCAGCACAATCAGTTCTTCTTTCTTCAGAAGAGCAGCCATCTGAATGAAATCATCCAGCCCTTTTTCCCGGCTCCAGATACTGGCTACCCCCAGCAACACATGCTTATCGCCCAGCCCATATTTCTCCCTTACTTCCTGTGCATCATACACACGAAACACCTCCGTATTGATACCATTATGAATCACCTGGAAATTATATCCGCAGAAAAAAGACTTCTGCATCTCCGACTTTATCCAGTTGGATACCGGTACAATCACTAGTTTGTCTTGCGGCATGGAAGTAAAAGCCTGTTTTTTATCCAAATAGTTCTGCCGGCTACGGTCTATCCACAAGCTTGCCGGGAATTCCTTACGCTGAGGACACTCTCCGCACCCATCCTGCCAACGGTTACAGTTCACATAAGAATAATAATAACAATGTCCCGTATAAAGCCAGCAGTCGTGTACGGTCCACACTACCGGAATATTGCATTTTGACAAATACTCAAACAGAATGCGGTAATTCAGAAAATAGCCATGAATATTGTGTATATGAATCACATCCGGCTGAATCCGTTCAATCTGTCGGATAAATTGCCGGGTAGCGAATGAAGAAGCCAGTCCATGACGGTCAAACAAGCGCGTTTCCAGCCCATGCCATGCCACACTCCATTTGTTGCCTACCGGCACCAGCTTTGAACGGCAAGGCTTTATGCCATCACGTCCACGGCTGTAAGCAATGTAACTCTGCCAGCCGTTCTGCATAGCCAGTTCTCCAATTTCCTGCATGATGCGCCCCGTAGAAGTAGAGACACGCAACACAGGATTTATCTGAAGCAATGTTTTCATTTTGCAGTTATTGAAGTAAACAAGCGAATCCATTGTGACATGACCGCCTGTTCTGAATAAGTGTCCACCACTTTTCGGGCATTCAGCGACAACATTTTCCGATAAGCTTCATCCTCCATCACTTTCATCATCGCATCAGCCAACGCCTGAATATCTCCATTCGGAACCAACAAACCGTTTATCCCGGGCTGAATGATATCTTTTGGACCACATTTATAGTCAAACGACACTACTGGAAGTCCGCAAGCCATGGCTTCAATCATCACCATCGGAAAACCTTCATAATTAGAACTCATCACCAACATGTCACTCTTTACGTACTCTTCCCCTATCTGTTTGGTAGGCCGGTTAAGCCGGACCGAATCCTGTAGTTCCGCCTTATCAATCATCTGCTGCAGCATCTCCCTCCATTCTCCCTGACCAAAAATATCCAGTTTCCAGTCGGTAAACTTGCCGGTATGCCGTACCAGCTGCCAGGCCTGAACCAGGCGGTCAAACCCTTTCTGGTAATCCAGCCGTCCCACCGCAATCACCCGCTTGTTCATCACATCCGAATAAGCATCACTTACATGCATAGCAGCATTGGGAATTACTTCAATGTTCGGCAAATTTCCCCAATACCCCCTGTCTTCATTAGTCAACACCACAAACTTGTCAAAACGACGTACTATCTGTTCATCCTGCCGTGTACGCAGTTTATCAATCCAACCTAACAATCCTCTCCGTCCATACTGCAAGCGGAAAAACTTGCAATAATGCAGCTCCAGCACTTTCTTGCTTCCATCTTTTATATCCGGGATAAATGAAGATTCAGAAGGGTAAAGCGACACTACGATATCCGGTTTCTCTTTCAGGAGCAATGCCGTCAGTTTCCGTTTATGCTCCTTTCTTTTACGGAGATAGCCGGTTATCTTTTTCCATGCTCCTTTTCCATTATCCTCCGAGTAATTGATTCCCAAATCTGTCATGCGTACCTTCTCCGGAAACGGATAAAAAGGAGGACGTTGGTTCTGGTCAGTAGTAACCACAGCAACCTTCCATCCAGGAAGTTGTGAAAGGTAAGTTACCTTGTTCAGGAGTACTCGTTCCATCCCTCCGGGATTACATGTGGAGTGGGTGCAATAGATGATTTTCATAGATTTTTATCAGAGGTTATTTGGAAAGCCGCTTTATAACCTTAGCAGGATTTCCTCCTGCCACACAATCAGCAGGTATACTTTTAGTTACGACAGAACCTGCAGCAATAATACTGCGTGCACCAATCGTAACTCCTTTTAATATCACACAATTCATGCCAATAAAAACATCATCCTCTATTGTAACAGGTGCAGATACTCCCCAATCTGTAGATGGGCTACGACGTAAAAGAAAATCCATATTATGAGCATCTGTATCTATTAGAATACAATTTCCCCCAATCTTCACATGATTACCTATTGTTATTTTTTTATGTGACCATAATACAGTACTGCTCATACCTACATTATCTCCAATGCTTATACAAGCATCATGCGTAGCATAAATCATTCCTCTTTTATTCGCACATAATGCGTTTATTCCCCATCCAGAAGAAAAATAAAGATTATCACCTATCTTTACTTTAGCCGAAGGAAAAAGATGTACATATAGTTTACCGTGCACTACACAATGCCGTCCACATTCCACTCCATACATCTTGATCCGTAACAGATTGTAATAAGAACTGAAACGATTTCTTGCTCTTTTTATAAAACGGACTATTTGTCTAACAGTTCTGCTCATTTTCAAGAATAGAATCAGTCTGCTTGTCGTCTTCCTTACTTAACATAAGAAAGATGGCAAATACCATAAAAACATCAGTCGATACTTTAAACCATCCGAGGTAGTTTACCAACAAAATCAGTAGAAACAACACCTTGTAATCTTTAAATCGACTGACGCAAATCCATGCTGCTTTCCACATAAACGCCATAAACAGCACAGTACCGGTCAAGCCAAAATAAAAAATATAACGTAAATATCCGATATCCGTACCCATATAATATCCATGATATACAGGACCAGTATAATAAGGATCAAAAAATGCAGGATCTAATGGATTTGCTGCATATCCATCTCCAATCAGCCAAGTCCTCCAATTGTCCGGAAATACAATCATGTGCTCCAACAAAATATCATTCGAACTGGTTTGCCATTTACCTGTTTCCCATAAACTGAAAAAGCCTTCGAAACCAAAACGGATGTTCTTATAAAACGTATCATTTGTATAATACAGAGAAACAAATACCGGTATTACTACACACATAATTCCTCCTAACCAAAGCCACAGTTTCTTGTTTTCCCTCTTCAGTTTTAGCGTAAGAAGTCCGGTAGAATACACCCAGTAAGCCATTGCAAGTCCTATCCCCATTGTAGTAGTACGGGAAATCATATTCCCAATCACCGCAAGAATCAAGAAAGAAACAAGATAGCCTACCACCTGTTTATGCGACAATTCTTCTGTTTTCGACAAAATAAATCCAATCATGACCGCTACTGCCGAAAAACGCAATCCTGCCACATCCAAGGCAGCTCCGATACCAGACAAACGGGTATCTTTGGTATTTCCCATAAAGGCCTCTCCTCCTACAAAACTATCTATCCATGTCTGTAAAGGTGAATATACATCCTTTATCCACGCTATCAGACATTGCACTACGCAGACGGCTATCAACAGATTACATACCAGTCGTACATTGACATATCCATACGCCACATGCAGCCATCGTATCACGGTATAGGCACCTCCCATCCATACCCACATCGAGATAAAATAAGTCAAGAATGAACCATCCCGCGTATTATTGACCGTCATTGTTACCAGACTGACCAATGATACCCCCATCGCCCACAGCGACAACATGAAAAAATCCTTATTAATATCGGCATCCCTCCGTTGTGCCAACCGCTTTCCTAAAATCAGCAGACTCACGCCAGCCAACACCATCTTTGTATTCACTCCCGGCAGAGCCACCGTCTCAAACGGAAAAAAATAAAAAGAGGTAAGAATAACCGATATAATATGAATAAAATATTTATACATATATTTTATCTTCTTTATCTATACAATATCTTATATGCCCAATGAAACAACTGATTGTATATCCACACCAACCCAAACAGATTCTTCCAGGCACACCACTGCAACCATCGGCTACGTGCCGAAATTCCACGATTCTGTAAAATATACCGGTTGGCTTCGGGATACCATTCTTTCCACAGACGATACAATCGTGTATCTCCCATCAGAAGAAAAGGAAACTTAGCTTCCAACTTCAGAAATGCAATCTCTTTTTCCAATGTGTTTCCATATATTTTAGTCAAGCACTCTGCCGTTCTATTTACATTGTATTTCAGTTCCTCCTTATGCCTGTCAGAATACACATTACTCATCGCCCCTGTATTCAGTTTGACATAATGATAAAAAGCCTTGGGCACATAAGCCACTCGTCCGGCATGGGCAAACAGCAGCAGCATCGTCATGTCCTCTCCCATCCCATATCCGGCAGGAAAGGATACCTGATAATCAGCATAAAGACTACGCCTTACCAATTTATTCCATACATTATACTTCATTCCTCCGCTCAACATGGTTTTCAACGCTTCCAGCGCAGTATCAAAAGAAGGCTGTTTCATATAACGTTCGTTCTTTTCGAAAGACAAAAACCAGTCGCACCATACAATATCAGCCCGATGCATAACAGCTTCCGTGTACAAGGTTTCCAGCATATCAGGTTCTACAAAGTCATCACTGTCGCAATGAAAAATATACTCCCCCTGCGCCATCTGTAATCCGGTATTCCGGGCAGCCGGCAGTCCTTTATTCGTTTCATGTACTGCAACTACCACACTATTCTGTCTCTCCGGATAACGAGCGAGCACCTCCTGAAGCACTTTCATACTACAGTCAGGAGTCGCATCATTGACAAAGATATACTCCACCTCCTTCAATGTCTGTTGCATCAGTGTTTTCGCACACCGTCCGATAAACTTCTCCACCCCATAAATAGGGATAATGACCGAAACCTTATAGCTCATCTTTCTTTATAATGCAATCCACCCCTTACACAGAGCTTTGTCCGACTTAAATTCATTGCAGGAATCCGGATTAAACCACACTTCCGGAGCAATCACCACCTTCTCCGGATTGCAGTTCAGAAAGGCACTCCACCAGCTATACGTACTGTTCGAGATAATATTATGCTTGCACAAGCTCATCAGTTGCATATCAAAATGACTGCCATATCCATCGGCAGGATTACCCTCTACTAACGTATATTTTATTCCTTGAAAATTCTCCTTTACCCACTCCGCATTATCAGTGAAGACATAGAATTTAGGATGCCGCACCTTCTCTTTCATCCGAGCAATGGCTTTCCGGTAATATTCCATCGGACAAGTATGCTGATACCAGATGCGGCTCTGGTAATCTTTTCCTTTCCGCACATGGATAGCCACCGATTCGCATGCTTCTATTTCCTTTTCGATGCGAAGATTCTTTTCATCCGCAAAAGGCAGAAAAGAGAAACAGGCTTTTACTTCATCTCCTACAGCCTCTACTACAGCTGCATTCAAAAAAACTCCGATGATATATTGATTTTTAGCCGTATTATCTGGTAAGGAAGCATCAAAAGCCCCTGTAGTCGTCCTTACCTTCGTAGACGAGGGGAAATACTTGCGACGTACCTTAGAGCAAATATCGGCTCCTCCTCCCCACAGAAAGACTTTCAAACGGGAAGCCTGCCTGATTTCAGCGTGAGGAAAGACCGCATTCCATTCCACCTTTTCGTGTGCCAGCTTAGCCGAACGATAAAAATCAACAGCTACCTCATATCCCTGCTTCTTCAGAAACAGATAGTAACTGTACTGAAACATCCGGTTGGCAAGGCCACAGGCCATATTAACTATTATCTCCATTGTATTAACGACCTTTAAATCTCTCTTTTTCCATACACAAAATAACGAATCAGAATCTTTATCCGCTTCCAAAGCGAAAGCTGATCCAGTTCATTCAAACGTGTATAGAAGAACTCAAAATAGAATTTCTGATCAAAGAAAGGAGACTTCCGGTAATACTCCCACCAAATGTCGAAATTGACACTGTACTTCTTCCATGGCTTATGTCCATTATAATGAATATTGCCCTGCTTCAAAGCATACTCTATCTCTGCATCGGAAAACAGTTCCTTGATGACAGAACGTTTTCTCATCGCAAACATATAGGAATAATCTGTCATATTATATTCCAATGATAAATAATAGATTCTGCCTCTACAAACCACATTCAGTATATCTTGATCTTGAAATTTCAGTTTCTTATTACTCCATTCTTTGAACTGTACATGCACATTATCTTTTAGGATAGCCTTATTATTCATTACGATAAAGCCAGCCTGAATATAACTGCCCACATTCAACTCCGGCATCGAATGTATATACTTCTGTCCGTCTTCCGTCAAGTTCATACCCAACTCACGAGTAGCAGCAATATAATTATTTCCTATCTCCGTTTCGTACAATTCCGATAAATCCATTCGGAATATAATATCCACATCCGCATAAATCACCTTGTCGTACTCTGGTATCAACTCTGGTATCAGTAAACGGTAATAAGTAGCTGCTGTGATTCCCCTTATTTCAAACGACTGATCGAATGTATCATCTACCACACGATACTGAATCCGACAACGACTGAATTGTTTCAGTAACTCAGCCAATTGTTCTTTATTCAAATCGACCTTCGAAGAATGCAAAATAAAAATATCATAAAAAGTATCATCTTTTGCATTCATCAGTAAAGAGGACAGACAGACACAGGCAGGAAAGACTAAATTATTGTCAAAAGCAAAAGCTATAGGAACTGTTTTCATCTTACATTCTTTTTAATCAACGATAAAATATGATATTCCTCACTTTTTATAAAACTTACTGCATCTTTCATCGCTTTCAGCTTCAACTTGAATATATCAAGCCGCCCCTTTACCAAGGAAACGAATAAGGCAAATCCTAAAGTATAACCTATACACAACATACTCCACGAACGGCTTAACCATTCCTCATCCGATAAATAGATAAAACGATGCCAAAAAATAGTCTTAAAGCGAAAATCAGAATAAATCAGCATTTTTTCTTTTTCTTCACTCACCATCGCTGTTCCTGCATCCAAATGCTTTATTCCACTATGAAACCAGGTCAACTGCTTCAATCCCATACAATACATTTTATAAAACATCACCTGATCATCTCCCAAAGCATATTTCATCTGATCCATCCAAAGTTCCTCCTCAAAATGAATCTTCAGGAAATCCTCCTTTTTGCAGAAGAAACAAGGTCCGGCATTGGTCTGTGATAAATATACTCCGTGCTTAGGATTTCCATTATACGAATAACCGGAATTACGCATTACTTTATACCCCCACTTTCCATCATCCTTTCTGTCTATCATCCTCCCAGAAAGCCTCATCATCCATTTCCCCCATATAGAACGTTCCGCATTCGGAAATACATCCGGGGAAATTACATCTGCCTTATTGTCTATCAAATACTGATACAATTGTGCCACAGCAGTCTCCGGCAAATACACATCATCGTCCAAGAATAAGATATATTCTGTATCTACTTCCTGATATGGTAAAGCCCGCTGGGCTACCATTCCTTTCCTTACATAGATATATTGTTCTTTTCCGATTGTCTCTTTAGGAATAGCATAACCTTCGGCTATATATACTAAAATCTTCGACGGTTGAATAGTCTGCCTATCCAAAGACTCCAATAAAGTCTGGTATTTCTCTCCGGCTTTCCCTAATGTACGGATAACAGCTGTATAATTCATTTCACTTCATTTTTAGTGTGCGTAAAACCCGTCCTCCCCACCAACGCAATCTGAACAAAAGTACTCCGATATGAGGTGAAACATATAAATGAATCGGAAAATGAGCCTCTGGAACTTTCTCTATCCATTTATGGACTTTACATCTCAATTGTTTTAAAGATAACTCTTTTTCAATTACTTTATATTGAGAAATATACAAATCACTTGCAACTGTTTCCAGCGTCCAATAATACATCATAATCCCTCTATACAAATAATAAGGAGTCAGTCTTTTGTCTTCTACCTTATATGCATATTCATGGAATACATCACAAAGAGAAAACGAATTTTCAAGATTACTGATACGTGGAGTAGACATGATGGAATTTTCACGTTGTCTATAGGCATAAAACTGAACAGGAAGATAACCACATCTCTGATTCTTGCTAAATACTCTAATTGCAAAATCTATATCTTCTTGAAACTTCCGGCTTTCATCAAAACGTAGGTTTTCAATAGCTGATCTTCTAAATAGGAACAACCAAGAAAAAAATCTACCATTAATCACATCTTTCACCATTTCATACGAACCAAATACTTTATCTTTCAGTTTTTCTGCCGATAAATCAGGAGTCTTCAATCTATTTCCTACCCCATCTACATCTACATACTCTCCACGTACTACATCTAAATTTTCCTTCTCCACTTTTTCAACCAATAAAAATAGAGCATCACTCTTCTCCCAATAATCATCCGAATCAAGGAATATGATATATTTACCCGAAGCTCTATCCATACCATAGTTACGGGCAGAAGATAAACCTCCATTGAGCTTATGAAATACTTTTATCCGACTATCTGTTAAAGCTATATCCTCACACAAATATCCTGACGTATCTGTACTTCCATCATCGATTAACAATATCTCCACATCTTTAAAAGTTTGTGCCAATACACTTTCCACACATTCTTCTAAATATGCTTCCACATTATATACCGGAATAATAATAGAAATAAAAGACATAAAGTTTCCGTAAAGAAATATTTAATCACATACATTAGACATTAATATATCTCATTTCTCCATCACACCATTCATTAAATATTTTAACACAGCATAAGCAAGTGTATTTTGTGAGTTTAGTAATACATCATCTTGAAGGGGTTATCAAATTTTGTCTATTTTTCACAATGATATTATCAAAATCTGACAACCATGTATCATAAAAGTTACAAAGCTTACCCGTTGAATTATCAATCAAAAATATTTTTTTATTTAAAAGCACAGATAAAATCAACGCATGAAGTCGGGTTGTATACACTATAGAATATTTACTGATAAAATTAATACCTGTCTGAACATAAGAAGGCCTATAAAACTTATCCCTTTTATAATCTTCTGCTAATTTCCTATATTTCATACCAAATAACCAACACAAAAATTTTATAGGATAAAAAAGCTTATCTATATATTCATATTTTTTCTCTTTGCATTCAATAGTTGGCCAATCATGTAATTCAGCAACCGGAGAAATCTCAGAACAATTTTTATTACTTAATTCTTTATCTTTCCTTCTTAAATATAACACTCTATCTTCAGATTGAGGTATTTTATATTTTTTTAAATCAATAAAAAATGCCATATCTGGAACAAGCTTAATTTCATTTTGAAAGCGATCTTTCAAAAATTGATATGAATATTTGTCCCTTGCACATATTATGACATTTAAATGTTTTGCATAAAATGCAATATCCTCTTTCATCAAACTACTATCGTCGTAGTATATACTTTGAGGAAGAATAATCACTTTATTTTCAGGATAAGACTCTATTATTTTTCTCCTAAAACAAGAATGCTCTCTATACAAATCCCCTAAATTTCCTCCACCCTGAAACAAAATTATCACATCTTTATGTAATTTTCGTGGTATATAAAAATATATATCACTTGCATACAAACATTTATATGGTAAAGTTTGCAAAAAACACTTAGTTCCTTCCCATATTAAAACATCTCCCAAATTATTATAATATGGTAAATCTAAATATACATAATCGTTATCAATGAGAGGAGTCAATACTTTTGTAATTGTATCCATTAATTGTTTTTTCTTTTGCGTCGCATTCATAAATTTAAATTATAGATTTCTATTTTTTAAATATCTCAATAACAACATAAACTTAGAAATAACACCTACATGATGAACTAAACACCACATCATAATTTTCAATTTTATATTCAAAAATGGACACGACAAAATATAATTATGGCTTTCAGGATACAAATCAAGAAACTTATTATATGTAGAGGTGCTTAATACCCATTCCTGCTTACTTTTTAAGATCCTCCAACACAGCTGTTTCTTATAATATTGATACACTCCTTCTTTTTTAAAATAATCAATTACATCCAAATACATAACTTGTTCATCATTCATTGTTTTTTCATTCAAATTATGCATAATAGATGATATATTTAATCTATTATAATTATATAATATTTTGCTCAAATGAATAATCTTATTAGCATGGAGCAATAATTTTACAGCCAAATTAAAATCTTCACAATAAGCAGCATTTGCTTCCAATGATTTTAATTTATGTTGCATATAAATATCATGTTTTACAAGCATATTCCATATTACATTCCAAGGATAACAAATGTAATTTTGAAGTGAACTAACTTTATCATCAGACCAATCTACAGTATAATAATTAACAATCTTATCTGTATATATCATACGAAAATCACAAAGAACTATATCAGCACCTTGACTTTCTGCCATACTATACATATCCTCTATCATTGTCTTTTCAGCCCAATCGTCACCGTCAAAATGAATTATATACATTCCACTGGCTACCGATATCCCTGTATTTCTGGCTCCAGTAAGACCTTTATTCTCCTTATGATGTATTATTTTACAATTTATAGCTCTATTAGGGTAAACAGATAACAATTCTGATAAAATTTCAATACTATTATCCGGAGTTGCGTCATCTACAAAAATATATTCTATATCATCAAATGTTTGCTCAAAAAGAGAACGAACACACTTTTCTATATATTTTTCTACATTATATATAGGTACTATTACTGATACTTTACACATAATAAGTAGATGTTGAAATTTAGTTTATATCAATTTTTTTGTACAGTTTTGTGTGGACAGATATCGCCTTTTCCCGAATAAAACTCCGTTCATGTGCAGTACATCCAATTAAATAAATGGAAACCATTGTACATATCACAGAAAGCAAACATATAGTAAAGAAACGCGCCACATTGTTTGGCATTTGCATATAGACAACAGCGGGAACAAGTAAAGCTACTACTGTAACTACTACAACATTGCCACATACATTATATAAATAGCGACGCATAGAAAGCCCTACCATCTTACGAAGAAACAACAAGCGTAATAACAGACAACATACCGCTACTACTAATGCTACGAACAACACTGATTCCGGAGGAAAATTCATTTTTAAGCAAATATAGGAAAGAGGAAAATTCATCATTAACGTACCACCTACCGCCAGCTGATAGTTACGAATCTTTCCGGTTGCTAATTGTAGATTTATCAATGTATTTGAAAGTATATCACACATAGTAATTAACAATGCTAATCGAACAAAATTAACGGTATGTTCCGGATAGTCTTTCAACCACAAAGTAAGAATAAACTCAGTTTCAAACAACATAGGCAATGTAAATAGTAACAAAATATAATAAGAGTAACGAGAACCACGTTCTACTAATGAAAACATATAATCATAATTTCCGGCTGCATACGATTTGGTAATTTGCGGCTTCAAAGCAGTCATAAAATTACCGGCAAAAGAAAATAATACATTATTTACGGTATTGGCAATTCCTCGCGCTGCGTTCACTATAGGCCCAATAAACAAATTCAACAACACATTCACTCCTTGATCCTTCAAAAGTCCTGCCGTACAACCAATAAAATTCCATCCTGCGAATGAACTCATGGCCTTCCAACAATCTTTATAAAAATTCAATCTAAAACAACATTCCTCGAAATGACGGCGGCAATAGTTCCAATAGATAGCCTGCATAGAAATACCTACTGCTACTAACAATAAGGAATATACAATAAGACGATCAAATCGGAAAGGTGCATATGCAATAAACAATACAATGCATAAACGCAGAATAATATCCAATATACCGATGTAGGCAAAAGCAGTCATCCGCTCATGAGCTACGATGGAAGCATGGTAAGGCACACTAAACAGACCGAACATAAAAGCAACCAAAGAAGCCTGAAATACCCAGTTAGCGGCATAAATACGCTCTGCCGGTATAGTCATGTGAGTATTCAAAAACCAAACACCTATACTTTCGGCAAGCAATAATATAATAGCGGCCAACACCAAATGGATGCAAAGGGAAGTAGAAAACACTTTCTTCAACTGCTCCATATCACTCCGCCCTAACTCGAAAGTCAAAAAACGGCTTACAGCTGATGACAAAGAAGAAGAAACCATAGAAAACATTGACACAAAACCTCCTACCACATTGTATATACCGTAATCTTCCACGCCCAAAGCCTGCAACACTATACGAGAAGTATACAATGATACCAGCATACCAAACAGCATCCGCACATACAGCATCAGCGTGTTTTTGGCAATACGTTTTGTATTTTCTTGTTGAGAATCCATCAGCTAATAAGAATCAATAATTGAACCCAAAAGTCCAAAGAGGGATGACATTACCATGCCCATATTCTATATCATCTTTTACGACAAAAGCATTATCTATGCCTTCTATCTGCTTCTGTCCCTTCTTTCGCCCGCCTACTTCAAAAGTATATCCGTCTATCTTGAAGTCGGACACCGAGGAAGTAATGACATCCTGATTTACTCGCAATTGATTGAAAAAGAATGTTTCGCGTACATTACCGATTTCTACCCCTTCTCTGCCAAGCGCATAAATCAAATTTGTATTGTCTAGATAAATTTTATTGACTTTGCCCAACCCACGAATGCCACCAGTATCATCACGAAGTTGTGCTATCATACCTGCTTCTTCGATATAAAGACAATAATCCGCTACACTGTTCCGGCTCACATTCAATACAGAGGCCAAGCTACTGATATTGGGCTTAAACGGTACACTCTTTGCGATAACTGCTAAAAGTTGCTTCAACTTACGGGCTGTGGATACGTTCATCCCTGCATATTGAGGTATATCTGATTCTATGGATACATTGACTATCTGCAATAACAGGTTTTCATAATCGTTTTTAGGAAACGGATAATATCCTTGTTTTAAATAGTCAGAGAAATACTGAAACGGACGAAAGCCTGCCGGTATCGTTACTTTCAGTTGCAATATGTCATCCAATGAGTAAGCAGGAAAGTCATAACCATGAAACATATTCAGGTATTCACGGAAAGAAAGTCCTTGCATGTGATACATGGAAGCACGACGACTTAAATCTGCTACTCCTTTATGAATATCGAGTACTGAAGAACCGGTAAATACTATCTGCAATTCCGGATGATAATCGTACATCAGTTTCAGTTCTTTCGACCAATCTTTGTAGCGGTGTATTTCATCAATAAACAGATGCTTTCCTCCCTGTTTTACAAAAAGGTCCGCCAAATCCAACAAACGATGTTCAACGAAATAAAAGTCTTCGGCTGTTACATACAGGGAATTTTCGCGCGGCAAATTCTCCTTTAAGTACTGAAGAATAAGCATGGTCTTTCCTACTCCTCTCGGACCGGTCAATCCTATCATGCGATTATTCCAATTAATCTGATGATACATGTAGCGATGAAAATCGGTACTTACTTCCTGAAGTAGCTTACTGAATCTATCTTGTAATCTGTCCATAGTGTTCTCTTTTTCTACAAAGATAACGTTTTTGCTCAATAAAAGAGCAATTTCACACTCAACTTTGCTCTCTCATTGAGCAAAATTTTTCATCTTAACACTTGGATAAATTCAGGCTGAACCTCCACTGTCGCTGTCAAAAGGTTGGGAAGTTCCACAAACAAACGTTTTATGCGTGAGCCTTGCATTTTTTGCAAGCATCCCTCATAACCATCCAAAAGGCCTCCCACGATACGTACCTTTTTTCCTAACATATCCGGATTTATTTCTTCTGGAGTATAAAAACAAGGATTATTCATCGCGTCGACAGCCCTAATGAAACGCTCCATATCTGCATTTCTTACAGTCATAGGCTGGTGGTTGCCACCTTTTACAAAACGGTACTGCAACGTAGCGATTTGTTCTACAAGAGGATCGAGCACTTTACGGGAATCATAAACGAATAACAAATCGGGCATAAAAGGAACCTGCTGACGAACACGTTTGCCCTGACGAATTCTCAATTTCCACACCATCGGAGTAAAAAATCTGATTTTTAATTCACCGAGCAATTTATAGGCAGGCTGTTTAGCATTTCCCCTTTTCAAATCGTAAGTTTCCAATTTTAGGGTAGCCCCTTTTAGACGGGTGCCAGCAGGCACCCGTCTAAAAAAGAGTCCACAAATTTAACGATTATTATTTGCATATTGTCATGGGAAGAAGGTTTTCGTAATCCGTTCTTCCCTTTTTTAATTCTTTGAGCAGCCTGCAGAAGTAATCCCTGAAGGAGACACCTACCTGTTTGCAGGTTTCTATAAAGGTATTATAGATTGCGGAGTTCTGTATTCCTTTCACACTTCCGAAGAACAGGCTGTTCTTTCGTTGGACAGTGATTGGTCTTATCGCTCTTTCCGCCGCCATATTGTCTATTGAGTATTCTCCGTCATTTCTGTAGGCGAAGATCTGATTCCAGAAGTTCTTCAGATAGTTAAGGGCCTTGCTCATAAGTTCACTTCGGCTCTCATCCGGATTTGCAAGCAGATCATAAAGCTCTGTCCTTATCTTATCAATGATTTCCGTCGTTTCCTTACTGTTTCTTCTGTGGTAAATCTCGTCTGAAGTGAGTTTTTCCCGGCGGTAAGTATCTTCCATGCCGTATAATTCTGCTATCAGCTCAAGGAAGATTCTTGCCTGAAGGCTTCCCTGGTCGAAGGCATACTTGAACTTAGCCCTTGCATGAGCCAGACAACAGAGATGCTCTATATCCATAAGTTCGTTGTCAAGATACATATATACGTTGTAGCCGTCGCTCTGCAGTGATTTGATTTTTGCATCACCAAGGAACTCCTTCAACACGTTTCTGTTCCTGCCTCCATGTTTCTGTACACCTTCATCATCCGTTGTATCCTCATAAAAGAAGATGACTATACGGGCCTTTCTGTTTACCAGACACCACATATAGGTCTTTCGTTTCTTATTGTAGGCGTGATAGCGGAGCCATGTCTCGTCCACATTCACGTTCGCTCCGTCCTGAAGGGCAATTTTCTTGAGGGCAGGTATCAGCTTGTTCAGCTGCATGGCACCTTTGTCGGCCCAGT